>ERZ1673697.226-NODE-226-length-94222-cov-12.206760_pt1 | contig 94222 bp, 73 predicted proteins | sample MGYA00580227_ERZ1673697 | MGnify/ENA primary metagenome ERZ1673697 (study PRJEB41218, sample SAMN15661759) | gut metagenome | host: Homo sapiens | place: Canada: London | collected 2015-08-20/2019-03-30 | study: EMG produced TPA metagenomics assembly of... | reverse complement strand
GAGTTTGATTAACGATCAACAAGCATGTATGTAGTTTTTAAGGTACAAACCTTAATTAAATATTTAAGTAATCCTCCTTAGCTCAGTCGGTAGAGCATGCGGCTGTTAACCGCAGTGTCGTTGGTTCGAGTCCAACAGGGGGAGTTTTTTTATGCCTGTAAACAAGGAATTGTTTACAGGCACTTTTTATATGTTTGTATAAATATCCGTTATATATATCGTAATATTTGACCGAATCAAGTAATCCCCTATAGAATGTTTTCTGATAACAGACTGGAAACTATTTCGAAATCATGCTAGAATGAAATCGGTTTGGTTAAGAAAGAATAATTTATGAGAAAGAAGCAGAAAAATGGAATTATTTGATATCATAGATGAAAACGGAAATCCCACTGGAAAGATCGTAGAACGGAGTATTGCTCACGCAGAAGGAATCCCTCATCGTACTGCTCATATCTGGATCATCCGTCGGAGGAATGAAAAAACAGAGATCCTTCTTCAGAAAAGATCCAGAAACAAGGACTCCTTTCCTGGAAAATTTGATACTTCATCTGCAGGTCACATACAGGCGGGAGATGAACCAATGGAATCGGCATTACGGGAACTGGAAGAAGAACTGGGAATCCATGCAGAATCAGCTGATCTGCAGTTTGCAGGAAAATTCCCCATATCTTTTGCCAGAGAATTTCATGGAAAAATATTCCGGGATGAAGAAATCGCTTTTGTTTATATTTACGATCACCCGGTAGAGATCGATCATCTTACACTTCAAAAGGAAGAAGTAGAAGAGGTACAGTGGTTTGATCTGGAAGAAACGTATCAGCAATGTAGTCAGCACAGAGATAAATTCTGTGTTCCGCTGGGAGGTCTGCAGCTTGTACGTCAATTTATAAAAAGTAACGGCAATACAATAAAGGAGTGAAAGATCATGAGAAAAGATTTCGGAGCAAAGCCTTACACTTATCCACAGCCGGTATTAATGATCGCTACATATGGTGAGGATGGAAAACCGGATGTTATGAATGCAGCCTGGGGAGGAATCAGCGATGATAAGGAAATTTCCATCTGTGTCAGTGAAAATCATAAAACAACTGAAAACATCCTGAAAAAAGGCGCTTTTACAGTAAGTATGGCAGATGTGGAGCATATGACAGCCTGCGACTATGTAGGAATTGTTTCCGGAAACAAAGAGCCGGATAAATTTGTAAAAGCCGGATTTACAGCAGAAAAATCTGAAAAAGTAGATGCACCTATTATCAAAGAGCTTCCAATCTGTATAGAATGTAAGCTGAAAAGCTATGATAAAGACACCTGCCGGCTGATCGGTGAGATCGTAAATGTCAGCGTGGATGAGAGCGTTCTGGATGAAAATGGAAACGTAGATGTTGCAAAAGTAGCACCGATCACTTTTGATCCGTTCAACAATGCATATATCCGTCTTGGCGAAAAAGTCGGCGATGCTTTTAAAGCCGGAACGGCACTGAAATAAATAATATCTACTGAAATACAGAAAGTCTCTTTCACAGGTACAGATAAAAAATTATCTTCTGGAAGAGACTTTCTATTTGTTATAAATATTCTTTAATTCAGAACTCCCAATTCTTTAAAGGCCTGAAAAATCCCGTCCTGATCATTACTCTTTGTTACAAAAGAGAAATGTTTTTGCAGCTCAGAAGGTGCATTTCCCATCAAAACTCCACATCCTACTGCCTCCAGCATTTCCAGATCATTATAATTATCTCCGAATGCAATAGTACTGGTAAGAGGGATTTTTCGAAGATCACAAAGATATTTTACAGCTTCCGCTTTGTTTATGCCGCCAGCCATGATCTCCAGAAGAGAATCGGAAGATCTTGCAATAGATAATTCCGGAAAATATTTGCGAAGAAGTGTTTCTGACGGTGACATATATTCAGAATCGCACATACACAGGATTTTATCTACCATAAGCGTATCTGAGAGAGACTGAAGGGATCCCTCTATAGAGGTAGTTTCCACAACCGTTTCTTCATGGATCACATGAGGGTCTGTCCGGTCTTTTACGATCCAGTCTTCTGAGGTAAAAACATTCCAGGTCACGTGAGGACATTTTTTTTCGATCACATCAATGATTTTGGAAGCGTCAGAAATGCTTATTCCTTTTTCGTAAAGGATATTTTGATCTTCATCCAGGATTAGTGCACCACTGAATGCAATGGTACAACAATGGAAATCATTTTTTTTAATAATAGGACGGATGCCGGAAGGGCTTCGTGCTGAAGAAATAGTAAACAGAACGCCCTGATCTGTCAAAGTATGAATGGCGGAACTGGTCAGCGGAGATACCACATGTTCTGAGGTTAGTAAAGTGCCGTCAATATCGCTGAAAACAGCCTGTGGCTTAAATGAAGATAATGGTTTCATATTCGAGATCCTTTCTGTAAAAGATGAGTATAGGTGTTTCTGTATATAAAATAGCACATAAATAACAAAATAAAAATATATCCAGATTTTATTATGACAAAGCTTTTTTTGGAGCCAGTGCAGTAGATGCCTCTTTTGGAGCATCGGCCACTAGAGAGATCGAAGCAGCTGTGAAACGCTGCGTGTATGCCAATGCAGAGGAAAGCTATCTTCTGGCGGACCATACCAAGTTTGGCAAAAAAATCTCATAAAATATAATGATGTCAGTGAGTACCAGTTGATCTTTACCGATGAAGAATTGGAAACGGAGCAGAAAAATAAAGTGATCCGACAGGGTGGAAGATTTTGTGAATAGCAAAAATACAGAAATCTGTTGACAGAAGATAAATCTGTAGATTATATATAAATATAACAGATTCACGAAAAAGCCTCGGATTATTCAGAAAATTCATGCTTGTAGGTGAATATAGGATATGATAACATAAAAAATATCATTTTTGTAAAAACGCAAAAAAGGAGGTGCTGACATGCGCTCAATGAGAAAAAATGCATACAGGAGAGCTATATCTTCCTAATGATGATGAGATCATCCAGGATCAGATCAAAAAGCTGGATCGACTTTATGATTTCAATATGACACGTCCCACACAGTTGGATAAAAGAAAAGAAATGCTGAAAGTGATACTACACTATGATATAAGAGTGGAAGGAATGTCCGACTTTTGAAAAATCAAAAAGAAGCAGGTTGATAGGAACAGGAATGGATGAGGACCTGTCTGATGCTGAAAGAAAAGAGGATAAATTATGGGAATGAATGAAACACCGTCAGCAGACCGTGTACATATCGGTTTTTTTGGCAGAAGAAATGCAGGAAAATCCAGTATCGTAAATAAGGTGACAGGCCAGGAGCTGGCTGTGGTATCCGATGTAAAGGGAACTACTACAGATCCGGTAAGTAAGGCCATGGAACTACTTCCTATGGGCCCGGTGGTGATCATAGATACACCAGGTATTGATGATGAAGGACATCTTGGAGAACTTCGCGTCCGCAAGGCGAAACAGGTGTTGAACAGAGTGGATGTAGCAGTTCTTGTAGTAGATGCCACTGTGGGAAAAACCAGTGTGGATGAAGAATTGATCCATATTTTTAAAGAGAAGGAGATTCCCTATCTGGTTGTTTATAACAAGGCAGATCTGCTGAAAACAAAAGATGGGAACCGGCTTTCTTCAGATAATAACTTAAACCGGAATACCCATGCGGGTGCGGTCAAAGAGAGCAGTGTCAGCCAGAAACAGGATCATGAAAACCAGAACACAGAGCAATCTATTTATGCCAGTGCCGCCACCGGTCAGAATATTTACGAATTGAAAGAAAAGATCGCTTCTCTGGCAGTAACGGATGAACTGAAATTGCGTCTGGTAGGGGATCTCCTTGAACCATCAGATTTTGCGATTCTTGTAGTTCCCATAGATAAAGCTGCACCAAAAGGGCGTCTGATCCTTCCGCAGCAGCAGACGATCCGTGATGTGCTGGAAGCCGGAGCAGCAGCTATCGTGATCAAAGAGGATGAGCTTTCCAATACACTGGAAACCCTGGGGAAAAAACCAAAGCTTGTGATCACAGACAGCCAGGTCTTTGCCAGAGTCAGTGAAGAAACTCCAGAAGACATCTGGCTTACTTCATTCTCTATTCTGTTTGCCAGATTTAAAGGAAATCTAAAGACAGCGGCAGCTGGGGCAGCAGCACTGGACCGGCTGAAAGACGGTGACAAGATCCTGATCTCAGAGGGATGTACCCACCACAGGCAGTGTGATGATATCGGAACAGTCAAGCTTCCACGCTGGATCCGTAATTATACGGGGAAAGAGCTGGAATTTGAGTATTCCTCCGGAAGAGATTTCCCGGAGGATGTGACGAAGTACAGTCTGATCGTGCATTGTGGCGGATGTATGCTTAATGAAAGAGAAATGCGTTACCGGCAGAAATGTGCATTGGATCAGGAGATTCCTATCACCAATTACGGAATTGCCATTGCCTACATGCAGGGAATCCTGAAACGTTGTGTGGAAATGTTCCCGGATGTGAGGAAAGAACTGGATCAGTAATTTTTTTCAGGTGTTTACATTTTTTTCGAAAAATGATATAGTAGCGATTGTTCATTTTATAAATTTGCAAAAGGTGATGATAAGGAGTTGCAGATACAATGATCGATCAGACACTTTCACAGGCCCTGCAGAAAGAAATTCCAATACTTACAGCTCAGATCCGAAGTCTCTATGCAGAATTCGATAAAAAATTTCATCTTAACGGAGCAAAGATCCCTATAACTTTTGGCATGGAGCCGGATCTGCTGGGATCTTATACAAGAGGCAGCTGCCACGAAAAAGAGCATTTCCATTTTTCTCTGCTGTTTATCGGCTATGCGGTAAAAAATCCTCTGAAAAAAGAAGACCGACTGGATCTTTACAAACATGAATATGCCCACTATATGCAGTATAATTTTCACATTCCCTCAGAGTATCAGTGGCAGCACGGAACCCACGGAAGCGCCTGGAAATACTGCTGTTCCCTGACTGGTGCGGCACCAACGCCATATTATAAGGCAGGGGAAGCTCTGATGAAACACAACTATGAAAAAAAACTCCGAAGCCCGATCCATGACCGTACTGTAACGGTGCGGGATACTTACAGAAGAGAGCAGCAGCACAGGAATACTCAGAACAGTATTGTACGCTATGAGATCGGAGAGGATGTCAGTCATCCGAAATTCGGAACCGGAAATATTGAGCATGTAGAGCAGCTTCCGGGTTCTGTAAGGCTTCACATCCGTTTTGGAGAAGAGCTGAAAGTGATCGATCAGAAATGGCTTCTTCGGACAAAATATAAAAAGAGCTGAATATAGTTTTATAAAAATAGACATCATCCTGGATATCAAAATAGATATCATATGGAGATGTTTATTTTTTTTATATCATTGATACAGTATAAAAAAATTCTCCGGTACAGAAAATCTGTGTTCCGGAGAATTTTAAGTCAGGCGGATATTTGCGATCCGTATTTAGCCAGTTGCCTGATTCGGTTAAAAAAATCAGCTTATATTACTCAGAAACCTTCACAAACTGGCTGTTATAAAGATTCTGATAGAATCCGCCTTTTGCCATAAGCTCTTCATGGCTTCCCTGCTCGATGATGCTTCCGTCTTTCATGACAAGAATCTCATCTGCATTGCGGATGGTAGAAAGACGGTGTGCAACGATAAAGCTTGTTCGTCCCTGCATCATCCGGTCAAAGGCCTCCTGGATCAGCATTTCTGTTCGGGTATCAATACTGGAGGTTGCCTCGTCAAGGATCAGCATCGGCGGCAGACACAGCATGACACGGGTGATGCAGAGAAGCTGCTTTTGTCCCTGGCTTAAACTGTCTTCATAAAGAATGGTATCCAGGCCATTTGGAAGACGGCGGATAAATTCCCAGCTGTGGGACATTTTAGCTGCCTGGATCACTTCCTCATCGGATGCATCCGGCTTTCCGATGCAGATGTTATCACGGACAGTTCCATGCTTGATCCAGGTATCCTGGAGAACCATGCCATAGCTTCCGCGGAGGGCATGTCTGGAAACATCGGTGATAGGGGTTCCGTCCACGGAAATACTTCCACCGGTCACGTCATAGAACCGCATCAGCAGGTTGATAAAAGTTGTCTTGCCACAACCGGTAGGGCCTACGATGGCAATACGTCTGCCTGGTTCTGTATGAAGATTAAAGTTTTTAATGAGAGGTTTGTCCGCTTCGTAGCGGAAGGAAACATTCCGGATATCCACTGAACCTTTTACATCGACAAGAGTTCCGGACGGATCCGGGCTTTCCGGCTCTTCCTCCAGAAGATCAAAGATTCTGGTAGCGCAGGCCAGAGCGTTCTGAAGCTCTGTGATCACGGAGCTGATATCGTTGAAGGGCTTCATATACTGGTTTGCATAAGCCAGCAGTACGGAAAGTCCACCGACAGTCAGATGACCGCCCGGGATCAGAAAGGCACCTGCAAGAGCTACACCTGCGTAAATGATGTTGTTGACACATCGTGTGGACGGGTTGGTGAGGCTGCTGTAAAAAACAGCCTTCTGGCTGGCATCACGGAGTTTTTCATTGATCGCAGCAAAACGTTCGGAAGAACGATTTTCGTAACCAAAGGCCTGAACCACTTTCTGATTTCCGATCATTTCCTCGATCAGTGCAGTCTGACGTCCACGGGCATCACTCTGCGCACGGAACATCTGGAAGGAATGGGAGGAGATGAATTTCGCCACAAAAAAGCTTACAGGTGTCAGGACAATGATCATCAGAGTGATCCACACATTTTTGGAGAACATGAAGAGCAGGGTTCCGATGATGGTGATGATACCGGAAAACAGCTGTGTAAATCCAAGGAGCATACCATCGGAAAGAATATCCGTATCTGCGATGACACGGCTGATGATATCACCGGTGCTGTGTCCGTCCAGGTAGGACAGAGGAAGCTTCTGGATATGGCGGATGGATCTTGCACGGATATCCTGTACTGTGCGGTAGGTCATACGGTTGTTGATGACACTCATGATCCAGGTGGCAATGCCGGAAAATACGATCATGACAAGAATACGGGAAAGATAGAATCCCATTCTTGTAAAATCAACTTCGTGGGCAGCAACGACCTCATCAATGGCATAACCAAAAAGTACGGGAACATACAGCTGCAAAATTACAGTGACTGCTGCCAGGATCACACTTAATACGAGAAGAAAACGGTATTTTCCAATGAAACGTAGTACCTTGAAAAAGGTTGCCATGCTGTTTTTGCTTTTGGCGGTTGTATCTGTTTTACTCATGCCAGGACCTCCTTTCCAGTCGCTTTTTCATATTTGGTACGCTCTTCCGGGAACTGTGAGAAAAAGATCTCACGGTAGGTTTTACAAGTAGAGATCAGCTCCTGATGGGTTCCTTTTCCGGAAAGCTGACCGTCATCCAGTACCAGGATCAGATCGGCCTGGCGGATGCTGGCGGCTCTCTGGGATACCAGGAAGGTGGTTGTTTTTCCACCAAGCTGGTGAAGGGATTTCCGAAGTGCCGCATCTGTGGCAAAATCAAGAGCACTGGCACTGTCATCCAGGATCAGGATCTCTGGTTTTTTCACAAGAGCGCGGGCAATGGTAAGTCTCTGACGTTGGCCACCGGAAAGATTCCGGCCGTTCTGTTCCAGACGGAAATCCAGCTGACCGTCCTTTTTCTCTACGATTTCACGAGCCTGAGCAGTGGTAAGTGCTTCCCACATTTCTTCGTCTGTGGCATCTTCCCGTCCCCAGCTTAAGTTATCGCGGATGGTTCCCTGGAAAAGTGCTGCTTTTTGAGGAACTACGCCGATTTTTTCCCTGAGTTTCTGCCTGGAATAGGTCTGTACATTCTGACCGTCGAGGGTAATGACTCCGGAGGTTGCGTCGTAGAAACGGGCGATCAGATCCACAAGAGTGGATTTACCGCTTCCGGTACCGCCGATGATTCCGATCGTAGAGCCTTTTTTTGCGGAAAAAGTGATATCAGAAAGGCTAGGTGCGCCGGTTCCTGCATAGGAGAAACTTACATGGTCAAAAGCGACTGCATAGTCACTGCTTTCCACAGTCGGTAAGGAAGCTTTGTCCGGGTAAGTCATGGTGGAATCGACTTTCAGGATTCCGGCAACGCGATCCGCACAGGCCATGGATTTGTTCAGGGTGATGATCAGGGACGCAAGCTTGATCAGTTCTACGATCATCTGTGCCATATAGTTGTAAAGAGCAACTATTTCACCCTGCTGCATGTTTCCGAGGTTTACCTGTACACCTGCAGTCCGGATCAGGATTACTGTTGCGATATTGATCAGTACATAAGTTGCAGGATTTAAAAGTGCAGAGATTTTTCCGACAAATTCGTTCAGTCTGGTAAGTGCAAGATTGCTTTCGTCAAACTCCGCAACGGCATCAGCTTCACGGCAAAATGCACGGATCACACGGACACCGGTCAGGTTTTCTCTGGTAAGACGGGTGACGGAATCCAGACGTCCCTGTACTTTTTTGAAAAGCGGGATACTTAAAAACATGATCACAAAGACAACCAGGAACAGTACCGGAATGGCAACTGCGAAGATCAGTGCACAGCGCACATTGATGGTAAAAGCCATTACCATAGAGCCTAGAACAATAAACGGGCTTCGAAGAAGAAGACGGAGTCCCATGTTTACTCCGTTCTGTACCTGATTGACATCGTCTGTAAGACGGGTGATCAGCGTGTCAGTGCCAAGGGTGTCCAGCTCCGTATAGGAAAGCTTCTGGATATGGTCAAATACAGCCTGACGCACTTCTGTGGCAAAGCCTACGCTGGCTTTTGCAGCAAAAAACTGTGCAGTAATGCTGACTGCAAGTCCTGCAGCAGCCATCAGTATCAGAATAAAAAACTTCTGAACGATATAGCCGTGGTCATTATTTGCAATTCCCACATCGATGATCTGGGCGATGACGACAGGCACCAGCAGATCAAATACAACTTCCAGAAACTTGAAAAAAGGAGCCAGAACGCTTTCTTTTTTGTAATTTCGAAGATATTTTGCAAGTGTTCGCATTTCTTTTTCTTCCTCCGTTTCCTTATTTTTCTATAATAAACCTCTGTTATTATACTCCTATGGAGATAATACGTATAATATTGTTTTTAATGTATGATAATATAATTTTGCTATTGCCTGGGACGGAAATCTGTGGGATGATAGAAGTATGGTTTTTCGTATAATTGTGTGGGAAAGATATTCATAGTATTTACAAAGCATTGCAGATATAGTATTTATTAACCGAATTAAGAAAGTACTCTGTGGGACAGCGAAAAGCAATAAGCAGTAGATGGGTTTTGCCTGTGTTATATATCAGATAAAGAAAGAAGGATTTATATATGGAAATCAGACAGCTGGAATATTTTCATGAGATCGCAGCAACAGGAAGCATCAATGAAGCCGCAAGGAGACTGAACATGTCCCAGCCGCCGCTGAGCTATCAGATCAAGCAGCTGGAAGCAGAGCTGAAGGTGAAGCTTTTTGAGCGGACCAGGGCAGGCGTGACACTGACAGAAGCCGGAAAGCTTCTTTATGACAGGACAGAGAACATTTTGAGCTACGTTCGTTCCACAGAACTGGAAGTATCCAAAGCAGGGAAAAAACAGGTTTTACGTATCGGGATCACGCCAACCACAGTGACCACCATTATGCCTTATATTTCCAGATTTTCCAGGGAAAATTGTGATGTAAACTTTGAGGTAAGGGATGCGATCACCTTTACACTTCTGAATTATCTGATGGATGGGATCATTGATGTTTCGGTAGTGCGTACACCTATCAAGCTGGAAGGTTTAAATTATCTGGAACTGGATGAGGAACCCATGATCGCGGTCCTTCCTCCGGAGATCCCGGAAAATGAGACAAAAAAAGAGGGCATCAGCCTTAAAGAGCTGACTGGATGCCCTCTCATTATTTACCGGCGGTACGAAGAATTTCTGATGAAAGCCTTTGGAGAAAAAAATCTCCAGCCGGATATTTTCTGTGTCTGCGATGATCCCAGAGACGCCATGCTCTGGGTGCAGGAAGGTCTTGCAACCGCCGTTTTTCCAAGATCCATGGAGGATCTCTGTACAGATCTTCCGATCCGGATCATTGAAGAAGAGAAGCTGAAGACCAGGATCCTTCTTGCCTGGAAAAAGGATCGCAGGCCTTCTGCCGTGATGCAGGATTTTATCAATATCTGTGAGAAATATGCAGGAAACCCTGCAATCTGATCATGGACCTGGAAAGGGGATGTATGCAGAAATCAGTCTTTGAGATGATCTTCCTTCCAGTGCTTCCATTTCTGAACAGCTTCCGGATTCTGCTTTTCCAGCCGTTCTTCCAGCTTTTTCCGGCGCTGTTCCAGTCGTTCCAGGACTTCCGGATGCTCGGCAAGGATTTTTTCTTTCAGCTTGCCACGGCGCTTTTCTAGAAGATGAAGGATCAGTTTCCGGTCGGAAGTTAATTCTTCAGGCAGCTCATCCATATGTAATTCAATTCTTCGAAGCAGTTCATCCTCATCCAGAACACCCAGCCCATGCCAGTTATCCAGAAGCTCTTCCAGACCTTCTTCGGAGAGACGTTGGATATCCGGGATCTGATGCAGCTGTTCAATAATGTGATGGACAGATTCTTCGATCTCTTTTACTGCATCATCACCAAAAGCCCAGGCGAACTCTTCCAGGGTATTTTCTTCCTCTGCCGGAAGAAAAGCGATACTGCGGCGCAGAAGCTTTGTCTCGTCTTCCTTTGGAACATCCAGTTCATAAGGGGCTTCGATCCCTGCGTCATGCAGAGCAGCAAGAATGGTACGGCGGACCATACCGTCCTTGATCATATGACCGATGCCGAACTGACGCAGCTGGTCATTGATCTGGGTGGAATGCTCTGTGAGGTAAAAACGGATCCCACGTTTTTTCAGGCTTGCGGAGATGGCATCCAGACGGTCTGCTGCTGTGACATCAATGCTGTTGATAGCACTGGCATCTACGATCACTACCCTGGTGTCTTTTCGGATGCTGTTCTCAATATCTTCCTGAAAAATCTTTATATTTGCAAAAAACAGGTTTTCACTGAAACGGTAGATCACAACGCCCTTAATAGGGTAGGCGAAACGGTTTTTGGACAGATCAAAATAAGCATCTCTTCCAGGGATCATACCACGGAAGGAGCGCGGCGGGTTGGTGGCCTTCAGGATCACAGCTACGAAAGAGAGCAGGATACCAATGATAACCCCATAAATGGTTCCAAGACAGAGCACACTGAAACCGGCAGCCATGAAGATGTAGAATTCTGTACGGCTTACTTTGAAAAGACGTACAGCCAGATGGGTTTCCACCACATCCATCAGAGCAGAGATCACAATGGCTGTCAGTACAGGAACTGGAAGATATCCGATAAAACCGGTGCCGAAAAGAAGGATCAGAGCCATGGTGATCCCGGCAGTGATGGAAACCGCCTGAGATTTTCCACCGTACTGTTCATTGAGGGAGGTGCGGGAGATACTGCCGTTTACTGGGCAGCAGCCTACTGCGGCGGCAACAATATTTCCGGCGGCACAGGCCAGGATTTCCTGACGGTCGTTCAGCTTATAATCATTGCGGAACGCAAAGGTATTCTCTGCAAGAAGAGTTTCTGCCATAATGACAACAGCAACCATAAGACCGCGGCCTGCCGCCTGGGTCAGATCAACATTTCCGAAATCCGGGATCACCAGGGAGGGAAGCCCACGTTCTACAGACTGCAGGAGGACTACGCCTTTTTCGTCCACATGAAAAACAACGGTGGAAAGAACACCCAGAGCCATAATAACGATAGCCATGGGGAATTTCGGCGCCAGCTTTTTAAATGTGCGGATCAGCACCAGAGCACCAAGCCCCATGAAGAGGGAAAGCCAGCTGATATTTTTGGCAGCAGCGAAGATATGCTCTGCCAGTTCCAGGAGCTCTCCGGATCCTGCAGGGCTTCCCATAAGTTTCGGGATCTGCATCAGGATGATGGTAACTGCGATACCGCTGATAAAACCGCCCATAACAGGTGTGGAGATAAAGTCCACGATCTTATCTGCGTGAAGCAAAAAGAAGATAAACAGCCACAGACCTGCAAAAAGTGCGATGGCAGGAACATAATCCATGGCAGCTTCTGACTCTGCAGCAATGCCAAGAGTAGACAGTGCACCACCTACAATGGCAGCAGGTGCCGCATCAACTCCGAAGATAAATTGTCTTGAAGTGGAAAATAGAGCAAACAAAAGGATCGGCAGAACAGAACCGTACAGTCCGTATACCGCCGGGATCCCGGAAATCTGGGCATATCCCATGGAGATAGGGATGGAAACAGCTGCTATGATGATGCCGGAGAAAATATCTTTGGGAAGGTATTCCTTCCGATATCCTCGCATCGTGGAAAACAGGGAAAGCTTCATATAGTCACATCCTTTTCTGAAAAATATTTTCTATTATATACCAAAGAGAGCCTGCAGGAAAGAAGCAAAGCAAAGGTTCCGGGTGAAAAATCGTGGACAAAGAATAACTGCCATATTATAATAAATGCGAAATTGCAGTAACCGTAAGAGAATACATACTGCAAAGCTGAGAAATCATCAATCATCAGGAAAGGTTAAGATATAAATGAAAAAAGCGATCATAGCAATGAGCGGCGGTGTAGACAGCTCCGTGGCAGCTCTTTTGACAAAGGAATCCGGTGACGAGTGCATCGGCGCTACCATGAAACTTTACAACAACGAAGATATCGGTGTCCACAGGGAAAAGACCTGCTGTTCCCTGGACGATGTTGAGGATGCCAGAAGCGTAGCCTATCAGATGGATATGCCTTACTATGTGTTTAATTTTACCGCAGATTTCCATACAGAGGTTATGGACAGGTTTGTAGATGCCTACGAAAACGGCTGCACCCCTAATCCATGTATCGACTGTAACCGATATCTGAAATTTGATAAAATGTTTCACCGCATGCAGGAGATTGGCTACGATTATATTGTAACCGGACATTATGCAAGAGTGGAGTACGATGAGAAACGGGACCGCTACCTTCTGAAAAAAGCAGTGGACGATACAAAGGATCAGTCATACGTTCTCTATATGCTGACCCAGGAACAGCTGGCACATGTAAAGCTTCCGCTTGGAGGTCTCCGGAAGGAACAGGTTCGTGTCATTGCCGAAAAACATGGCTTTATCAATGCCAGAAAGCATGACAGTCAGGATATCTGCTTTGTGCCGGACGGCGACTATGCGAAATTTATTGAGAAGTACACAGGCAAAAAAACACCGGAGGGTGATTTTGTAGATAAAGAGGGAAACTATATCGGACGCCATAAGGGAATCATCCATTACACGATCGGCCAGCGCCGCGGCCTTGGCATTCCGGCGGCCAGCCGTCTTTATGTCTGTGAGATCTCTCCGAAGACCAATACGGTAGTTCTCGGGGACAACGCAGATCTTTTCAGTAGTGAACTTGAGGCAGACAGTGTAAATCTGATCTCTGTGGACAGCTTAACTGAGCCGAAAAGAGTGACTGCCAAGATCCGTTACCGTCACAAAGAGCAGCCTGCCACTGCATGGCAGACACCGGATGGCATCCTTCATGTGAAATTTGATGAACCGCAGAGAGCCATCACAAAAGGCCAGGCTGTAGTGATGTATGACGGAGATGTGGTTGTAGGCGGTGGAGTTATAAATAAAATCTATAGCCAGTCATAAATAAAGGCGAGAACCTAAATAGATAAACCCCATTGACATACTAGGAAAAGGGTGATATGATTGCATCATCAAAAAACGGAGCACACAAAACAAGGTGAGCAACGTGATGATCAGGAGGAAATCATGAAGGTTTTACAGAAGTCAACAAGGGTGTTTATCGAAGAAAAGCGAATGTGTTGTTGTCGCTGATAAGCAGATGATCATAAGATAAGCAATTACTATTTTACCGAATATAAAAATAAAAGAAAAGAGGACAAACACATGAGCAAAATTACAAGAGATCAGAGAAAATTCAAATTTGAGACATTACAGCTTCACGTAGGACAGGAACAGCCGGATCCGGTTACAGATGCAAGAGCAGTACCAATCTACCAGACATCTTCCTATGTATTCCGCAACTGCGATCATGCAGCAGCACGTTTCGGACTTGCAGATGCCGGTAACATTTACGGACGTCTTACAAACCCGACAGAGGATGTATTCGAGAAGAGGATCGCAGCACTTGAGGGTGGCTCCGCAGCACTTGCAGTAGCATCCGGTGCAGCAGCTATCACATACACGATCGAGAATCTTGCACAGCAGGGAGATCACATTGTAGCAGCCAAAAATATTTACGGCGGTACAACAAACCTTCTGGAGCATACGCTTCCGGCATACGGAATCACAACAACATTTGTTGATGTATTCAATCTCGAGGAAGTGGAGAATGCGATCCAGCAGAACACAAAAGCTGTTTATATTGAGACTCTTGGAAACCCAAATTCTGATGTTGTAGATATTGAGGCTCTTGCAAAAATCGCTCACAAACATAAAATTCCGCTTGTTGTAGATAATACATTTGCAACACCATACCTCGTAAGACCGATTGAGTACGGCGCAGATATCGTTGTTCATTCCGCAACAAAATTCATCGGTGGCCACGGAACTACTATTGGTGGTGTGATCGTAGAGAGTGGTAAGTTCGACTGGGAGGCATCCGGCAAATTTGCATCTCTTACAGAGCCAAACCCAAGCTATCATGGCGTAAGCTTCACAAAAGCATGCGGACCGGCTGCATTTGTTACAAAGATCCGTGCGATCCTTCTTCGTGACACAGGAGCAACAATTTCTCCGGTGAGCTCCTTTATCTTCCTTCAGGGACTTGAGACACTGTCTCTCCGTGTAGAGCGTCATGTTGAGAACGCACTGAAGGTTGTACAGTATCTGAATGATCATCCGCAGGTAGAGAAGGTTCATCATCCGTCTGTATCCACAGATCCAAGCCAGCAGGAGCTTTATAAGAAATATTTCCCTAACGGCGGCGGTTCCATCTTTACATTTGAGATCAAGGGAGATGCACAGAAGGCAAAGGATTTCATTGATAACCTTGAGCTGTTCTCACTTCTTGCAAACGTTGCAGATGTGAAATCCCTTGTTATCCATCCGGCTACTACAACACATAGCCAGTGCACAGAGGAAGAGCTTCTTGATCAGGGAATCAAGCCAAACACGATCCGTCTTTCTATCGGAACTGAGAATATCGATGATATCATCCAGGATCTTGATGAGGCATTCAAGGCTGTCCAGTAAATAAGACAATTAAATAAGAAGAACACCTTCTGAAATCAATAGCACAGAAAAATCTGCTCCGGAACATATGAGAACATAGTCCCGGGGCAGATTTTTTGTGTGCTTATCTGGAGAATCCAAAAAGCGGGAAGAACCGTGTTGATGGCACTGAGGATGCATGGATCATGTGCGATTTTTTTCAGGCGGATCCCGATGCCACAAGTTCTTCTAATGTTCCGAAGGTATATCCCATCTCTTCCCATTTTGTCAGCAGCTCATCCAGAATGGAAGCATTGGTGGAAGAGGTGCTGTGCAACAGCACGATGGCACCCGGATGGATCCGTCCCAGAAGCTTTTCAAAAGCTTCTTCTTTCGAAGGCTGCTTATCCTGATACCAGTCCACATAAGCCAGACTCCAGAAAAAGGTGTGGTATCCCATCTCTTTTGCCATCTCTAAATTTTCCACGCTGTAAATGCCCTGGGGCGGGCGATAAAATTTTGTCATTTCTTTTCCGGTGGCTTCCTTATAAAGAACCTCCACATCCTCAAGCTGCTTCTGAAAGGCTTCCTTTGTGGAGATGCCGGACATATCCGGGTGTGTCATGGTGTGGTTGCCTATGGTATGGCCTGCATCTACGATCTCACGGATCAGTTCCGGTTTTTCACGGATCAGAGTCCCCACAACAAAAAATGTGGCATGTACCTGATGCTTATGTAAGGCGTTCAGAAGAGCAGGCATATTTCCATTGTCATAGCCTGCGTCAAAGGTAAGATAGATTTTTTTTTCATCGGTATCGGCTGCATACCAGGCATTGTAATTTTTTAATTCTTCCATAGAAGCATTTCCTGTGGGCCGTTTGCCTTCTTCCTGAAAACCGAGCCCCCAGTTTTCATTTTGGAATGTCATAGAAGCAGAAGAGGTCTGGCTGTTTTTGGCAGAATTCGGATCGGATCGTGGGTCGGAAGTAAAATGAGAATAGATCTTTCCTACAAGACTGCCAAGAGCAAAAGCCATGACAAAGAAAAAAATAAGACGGTAGATGTGTTTTTGTTTCATGGGAACCTCAGAGAAAGTGGAGTTATTAATATGTTTATGAACACAGAGAAGAAGATATGAAAGCAGAAGATCATGAGGCTATGTTTGTAAGAGAGGGATAAAAATAAGCAAAAAATAAGAGTCATCAGCGATTGATTTCTTCTGCCGATGACTCTTTTAATTTTCATTATCCAATGGAATATACCTCTCATTTCTTAGATTTAAAACTTATACGGAATTAAAATTTACGTTCTCGGTGGTCCGTACCTCCTTGTTTTAATTATGATGGAAAATCTTTAAATCTTCTGGTGGACTATACCTCTCTTTCTTAGATTATGGGAAGTAAGTTATGTTTTCGGTGGGTTCACGCTCCTTTTTGATTTAATTTTTTGTTTTCCGTTTGTTTTATTTGATGGTTAAACTATAACAGATAAAATGGAAAATGTCAACACTAAATTTTAAAAATAATAAAAATATATTTAAAAAGAAAAATAACAAAAATAAAACAACAAAAAAATCAGATAATATCGAAACCAGATAAAAGGTATAGACCCAACCCTTTTCGGACAAGCTACCCTCATAAACATAAGAAGAAAATCAGAAAGTGCAGGAGATCATAAACAGTATTATTATTTTCAAGGAGGGAAAAACTTATGCTACGTTATCTGCCTGTTCGAAAAGTTCATGCAAGACAGGTCCTTGATTCCAGGGGGAATCCTACAGTGGAAGCGGAAGTGACGGTAGGTGAAGGAATTGTGGGGATTAATGGATACACAGGAAGAGCCATGGTGCCGTCCGGAGCATCCACAGGTAAATTTGAGGCTGTGGAGCTGCGGGACGGAAACCGGGAGGAATATCTGGGACAGAGTGTGAAAAAAGCAGTGGAAAATATCAATACACGTCTAGCAGATGCCATTATCGGAGAGAATGCCCTGAACCAGGCATGGATCGATCATCTTCTGATCGAAACCGACGGAACGGAGAACAAAAGCAGCGCAGGAGCCAATGCCACGCTGGCAGTATCTCTGGCAGCAGCCCGTGCAGCAGCCGGGGCCCTTCGGCTTCCTCTTTATCAGTATCTGGGCGGCTGTCATACCCTGCAGCTCCCTGTGCCGATGATGAATATTTTAAACGGGGGAAAGCATGCGGACAATACGGTAGATCTTCAGGAGTTTATGATCATGCCAACAGGAGCTTGCTGTCTGGAAAAGGGTATCCGCATGTGTGCGGAAGTCTACCAGCACTTAAAGCTTCTTCTCCGGGAAAAAGGACTCTCCACAGCGGTTGGAGATGAAGGCGGCTTTGCTCCGGATCTTTCAGATTCGGAGGAAGTGCTTACCCTGATCGTTCATGCCATAGAAAAAGCAGGATATAAGCCAGGAGAAGAGATCACCATTGCCATTGATGCAGCCTCCAGCGAGCTTTATGATGAGGAAAAGGGCGTATACTTTTTCCCTGGGGAGAGCCGCATGAAAGGAGAAAAGATCTACCGGGATGCCGGTGAGATGACAGAGTATTATGAAAAACTGGTGGAAAAATTTCCCATTGTTTCCATTGAAGACGGTCTCTGGGAGGATGACTGGGAAGGCTGGAAATATCTGACGGAACACCTGGGGAAAAAGATCCAGCTGGTAGGTGACGATCTGTTTGTCACCAATATCAAACGGCTGCACTGTGGCATCGGACTTGATGTTGCCAATGCTATCCTTATCAAGGTAAACCAGATCGGAACTCTCACGGAAACTCTGGATGCGGTGGAGATGGCTCAGCATGCCGGGTATCGTGCAGTGATCTCTCACAGGTCCGGGGAAACAGAGGATTCCTTTATCGCAGATCTGGCAGTTGCCTGTGGGGCGGGACAGATCAAAACAGGCGCACCCTGCCGTTCGGACCGGAACGCCAAGTATAATCAGCTTCTGCGGATCCACGAACAGCTCGGAGCTCTTGGAAGATATAAAGATCCTTTTGCAAAAAAATCTCAGAAAAAGCCCTGCATAAAATAAACGGAAAATGGTTGAAATCCCGGTTTAGCTATGGTAAAATAACCTCTAGTTGATTAGGAGGTGTAACCGCGTGAACATTTTGAAGATTATTCTGACTGTAATTTATGCAATAGATTGTATCGCTCTGACTGTTGTCGTACTGATGCAGGAGGGCAAGCAGCAGGGTCTTGGCTCTATCGCCGGAGTAGCTGATACTTACTGGGGTAAGAATAAGGGCCGTTCCATGGAAGGTGGTCTTGTAAGAGGTACCATTATCATGGGAGTTATTTTCTTTGTACTGTCAATTGTACTGAACATTATCTGATCTGTCAGGGGCAGAACAGAGGTTGGTAACACTCTTGCTGCGTTAGCATGCAGAAGAAACTCGGATGGGGACTTCTTTTGTTAATCAGCAGGAGTGTTTTTGCGTTGATACAGGGGCACGGGTGAGCCTTCCTCCAGAATGATAACAGGGTAAAAATGAAATATAGATATGAAACAGGAGAAAATGTGAAAAGATCGAAAAATTTTGAAAAAAGAAAAAAGTTTATAATGGAGCTTCTGGGAGATCCGCTGTATAAGCCCATGCGCCTGCGTGAGATCGCATCTCTTCTTCAGCTGGATAAGAGTGAGAAAAAAGAGCTTTTTGACGTGCTGGACGAGCTTTGCGCCCAGGGCAAGGCTGAAGTAGATAATAAAGGAAGATACAGCAAGGTTTCCGGCAAGCGCAGAGACAGACGAAAGAAAAAAGAAGCTCTGAAGGCAGAAAAGCCGGAGCGTGGCCGTAAGGGAAGAGAACGCAGAGAGAAGGATCATGAGGAATATCGTTTCTCCGAGAAGGACGGAACCCTCATGGAGGGAACTTTTATTGGTCATTACAAGGGCTTTGGCTTTGTGGAAGTGGAGGGTCAGGAACAGGATATTTTTATTCCGGAAAATGACACGGGAAGCGCCATGCATCAGGATAAGGTGCAGATCCTTGTACGGAACGGACATAAAGAGGGAAAACGTCAGGAAGGCGTTGTGCTGAAGGTTCTGGAAAGGGGAATGCCTTCGATCGTGGGAACATACCAGAGCAGCCGTGATTATGGCTTTGTGATCAGTGATAACCCCAAATTTTCTAAAGATATCTTTATTTCCAGAAAAAACTCCATGGGAGCAAAGGACGGAGACAAGGTAGTTGCAGAGATCACAGATTACGGCTCCAGAAACCGGAAGCCGGAAGGAAAGATCACAGAGGTGCTGGGAAACTTACGTTCACCTGGAACAGATATCCTTGCTATTGTGAAGAGCTTTAACATACCAAGTGTATTTCCTGAAAAAGTACTTCGTCAGGCTGACCGTGTGCCGGATCATGTACAGGAAGCGGATCTGGATGGAAGACTGGATCTCAGAAATCTTGTTACAGTTACCATTGACGGTGAGGATGCAAAGGATTTGGATGATGCCATTTCCCTGACAAAGGAGGATGGAATCTACCATCTGGGTGTGCACATCGCAGACGTGAGCAACTATGTTCAGGGCGGCAGTGCCCTTGACAGAGAGGCACTGAAGCGCGGAACCTCCGTCTATCTTGCAGACCGTGTCATTCCCATGCTCCCGGAGCGGCTTTCCAACGGTATCTGTTCTCTGAACCAGGGACAGGACCGTCTGACCTTAAGCTGTCTGATGGATGTTAATGAAAAAGGAAAGGTGATTTCCCATAAGATCGCAGAAACCGTGATCCGTGTAGATGAGCGTATGTGTTACACAGATGTGAAAAATATTCTGGAAGATACCGACGATGTGGTGAAGAAACGCTATGAAGCTCTGATCCCCATGTTTTTCCTGATGAAAGAGCTTTCCGGGATCCTGCGCAGCCGTCGGCATACAAGAGGTTCCATTGATTTTGATTTTCCGGAAAGTAAGATCATCCTGAATGCTGCAGGAAGAGCTATTGATGTGCAGCCTTATGAAGCCAATGTGGCAACCAGGATCATTGAAGATTTTATGCTTCTTGCCAATGAAACCGTGGCACAGGAATACTGCACCGGAGATTATCCCTTTGTATACAGAACGCATGAAAATCCGGATCCGGAAAAGATTGAAAGTCTTCTGATGCTTCTTCATAATGAAGGAGTCAACATACAGAAATCCGGACAGGAGATCACGCCTGGTGAGATCCAGGAGATCCTGGAAAGTATTGAGGGAATGCCCAATGAGGCACAGATCAGCCGCCTGACCTTGCGTACCATGAAACAGGCAAAATATACTACGGAATGCAGCGGACATTTCGGACTTGCAGCGAAGTATTACTGCCACTTTACTTCTCCGATCCGAAGATATCCGGATCTTCAGATCCACAGGATCATCCATGACCGTCTGAGAGGCAGACTGGTAAGGGAAGGACGTACCGAGCATTACAAGGAGATCCTGGATGAAGTAGCACGCCAGTCCAGTGTGTGCGAACGGCGTGCAGACGAAGCGGAAAGAGAATCCGATAAGCTGAAGAAAGCAGAGTATATGTCTTATCATCTCGGTGAGGAGTATGAGGGGATCATCTCCGGCGTTACAGGATGGGGACTTTATGTGGAGCTTCCGAATACCGTAGAAGGACTGATCCATATCAATACATTACGAGATGACTATTATGTATTTGACCAGGATGCATATGAACTGCGGGGCGACATAACAGGAAAGATCTTCCGTCTTGGGCAGAAGGTCCGTGTCCGTGTGGCAGATGCGGATAAAATGCTGAAAACCGTGGATTTTGTCCTGGTTGAGGAAGACTGAGGGAGCGCGAAATGGCAAAAAAAACAGGAATGAAACTGATCGCAAATAATAAAAAGGCTTTTCATGATTATTTTATCGAGGATACTTATGAGGCCGGGATCGCACTTGCAGGAACCGAGGTGAAATCCTTACGTTCCGGTAAATGCAGCATCAAGGAGGCCTTTGTCCGTGTGGAAAACGGAGAAGTTTATGTATATGGAATGCATATCACTCCTTATGAGAAAGGAAACATTTTTAACAAAGATCCTCTTCGTGTGCGTAAGCTTTTGCTGCATCGCTACGAGATCAATAAGATCGAAGCTAAATTAAAGGAAAAAGGATTGACTTTGGTACCACTGAAGGTTTATTTCAAGGACAGCCTGGTAAAAATAGAGATTGGCATGGCACGTGGTAAAAAGCTTTATGACAAGCGCCAGGATATTGCGAAGAAGGATCAGAGAAGAGAAGCGGAGCGAGACTTTAAAGTAAAAAATCTTTATTGATCGGCTGGTTTCAACTGAAAAAGTAAAAGTATGATAAAATGCGGGGAATGAGAAATGACAGAGGTACAGGATAGACGTAAAAAAACGGTAGAAGCATCGATGACGGAGCAGGTTCATCTGATCATGCAGCAGCATCTGAACGGAGGCGGAAGACTTTTTGGCGGAGCGCTGATGCAGTGGCTGGATGAGGTTGCCGGAGTGGTAGCTATGCGTCATGCGGAGACATATCGGGTGGTAACTGCGGCAGTGGACAATCTTCAGTTCAAGCATGCAATCTATGAGGGAGAGATCGTAGTACTTAAGGGATATGTGACTTATGTGGGAAGAACTTCCATGGAGGTCGAGATCGATACGTATGTGGAACAGCCGGATGGCATGCGTCATACTGTAAACCGGGCATTTTTTGTGATGGTGGCTGTAGATGAAGACCAGAAACCGATTCAGGTGCCGGAACTGATCATTACCACAGAAGCGGAAAAAGCCCGGAATGAAGCTGCGAAAATGCGCCGTGATATGCGCAGACAGCGAAGGGAAAACGGGTTCTGACCTCAGCTGTTCCAATTTTTGACATAGTTTAAAATATCTAAAGATTCTGTGAAATTCAGAACGGTCAGGTTGACAAGAAAGAGATACTCTGTAATAATAGAAAAGGAAAACCTGACAGCGAATAGGACCATTTTATATGGAGGAGATATAATGAAAAAACGTTATTTGATTCTTGCCGGAATTCTTGCAGCGAGCATGCTTGCAGCCGGTTGCGGAAAGAAGAACTCTGTGGCACCGGAGCAGAAGGTGGAGGCAACGGCAACCCCGACGGTAACGGAAGCTGCGAAAACGGATGTGGTGGAGATGCAGACCTCTACAGATGAAACAGCAAATATCAAGAACGTAATGGGAACCAAGAGTGAGACTACTACCAGTATTGTATTTACCAATAAGATGAACTCCACGATTTCTGCAATTTATGTCCGTCCTACCAGAGATGATGGCGATGATAGTGATGAGACCTGGGGAAGTGATCTTGTAAATGGTAAATTCACACTGGCTTCCAACGACAAGGCTGTTTATTATATGGAGAAGAGCCAGAAGGACGATAACGGAGATACAGCAACAAGCTTTGATGTAAGGATCACATTTATTGACGAAGAGCAGAATGAATGTTTCTTCCGCCAGCTGCCGCTTCTGACGATCTCACAGCTGAGCCTGTGCATGGATGGTGAGGGTGAAGACGGAATCCCATATGCTACATATCTGGCGAGCGGAAGCACCAAGGAGGTGTCTACCCTGAAGGATGTAAAGGCAAGGCTTGGCATTGAGGATGACAGTGACAGTACAGATTCTTCAGACAGTACGGCTGTGACTCCGACTCCGACTCCGGAGAGTTCTGATGATAATGGAGACAGTACAGACAGCAGTTCGTCCGGCAGTTCGGACTCCACATCCACACCGGATCCAACATCTGCACCAGCTTCCTCTGATTCTTCCGATGCGGATCCTACGGAAGCACCATCCGGCGAGGATGATCCGGCATCTGTAGCAGCAAGATATATCGGTCGGTCCATGTCTGAGCTTGAGAATGCATGCGGCAGCCCAAATGGCAGTGATTATGAGGACGAGCCGGAGTCCGGTAAGACAGGTTATTATTATTATGATACGTTTACGGTATCCACAACTTTTGACAATGACGGCAATGAAGTTGTATCCGGCGTATGGTAAAGGAGAATAAACATATGAAAAGAGTGTTATTGAAATTAAGCGGAGAGGCTCTTGCAGGAGAGCAGAAGAGAGGCTTTGATGAAGCAACTGTTACAGAGGTTGCCAAACAGATCAAGACGATCGTTGATGAAGGACTTCAGGTTGGTATCGTGATCGGAGGTGGAAACTTCTGGAGAGGACGTACCAGCGGAGCCATGGACAGAAGCAAGGCGGATCAGATCGGCATGCTTGCTACTATCATGAACTGTATCTATGTGTCTGACATCTGCAGATATGTGGGACTTAAGACAGAGGTGTTTACCCCGTTTGTATGTGGTGCATTTACCACACTTTATTCCAAGGATGCTGTAGAAGAGAGCTTCGCAGAAGGAAAGGTTGTATTCTTTGCAGGTGGTACCGGCCATCCGTATTTCTCTACAGATACAGCTACTGTACTTCGTGCTGTTGAGATCGGCGCAGATGCCATTCTTCTTGCCAAGGCTGTTGACGGAATCTATGACAGTGATCCGAAGGTAAATCCGGATGCCAAGAAGTATGATGAGATTTCCATCGATGAAGTAGTTGCAAAGAAGCTGGCAGCTATGGATCTTACCGCTTCCATCATGTGTATGGAGCAGAAGATGCCGATGCTGGTATTCGGTCTTGATGAAAAGGACAGCATCGTCAATACCGTACATGGCAAGTTCTCCGGAACAAAGGTAACCGTGTGATCAAAAGGGAATAATAAAAAAACCATACAGGGAGATATGTGAAATGGATGAGAGAATTCAGGTATACGAAACAAAAATGGGAAAAACACTGAATGCTTTGGAGAGTGAGCTGACAACCATCAGAGCCGGCCGTGCAAACCCGCATATTCTTGATAAACTTACCGTAGATTATTATGGAGCACCGACTCCGCTCCAGCAGGTTGCAAACATTTCTGTACCGGAGGCACGTATGATCCAGATCCAGCCGTGGGAATCCAGCATGATCAAAGCGATCGAGAAAGCAATCCTTTGCTCTGATCTGGGATTAAACCCGAGCAACGATGGAAAAATGATCCGTCTTGTTTTCCCGGAGCTTACCGAGGAGCGTCGTAAAGAGCTGGTGAAGGACGTTAAGAAAAAAGGCGAGGGTGCCAAGGTTGCAGTAAGAAATATCCGTCGTGATGCCAACGATGCATTTAAGAAACTTGCAAAACAGGATGTTTCTGAGGATGAGATCAAAGAGCTTGAGGATCAGATCCAGAAACTTACAGATAAGTACATCAAGGAAGTTGACAAGGCGATCGAGAACAAGTCTAAAGAGATTCTGACTGTATAATTGTAAGAAATACGAGGATAGAGAGGGCTTCTTTGAAGAAGCTCTCTTTCTGTATGGAGGAGATTTATGAACGTACCAAATCATATCGCGATCATTCTGGACGGAAACGGACGTTGGGCAAAGGAACGAGGAATGCCGAGAACCTATGGACATGTAAAGGGATGCGCCAATCTTGAAAATATTTGTTATGATATCAAAGACCTTGGGGTGAAATATCTTACGGTTTACGCTTTTTCCACAGAAAACTGGAAACGCTCCAGAGAAGAAGTGGAAGCACTGATGAAACTGTTCCGCGGTTATCTTAAGAAATGTATCAAGATTTCCAAGAAAAATAATATGAAGATGAAAGTCATCGGAGATGTTACTGCCTTTGCACCGGATATCCAGCAGAGTGTCCGGGAACTGGAGGAATATTCCAAAGATTTTGACGGTATTTATTTTCAGCTGGCATTAAATTACGGAAGCCGTGATGAGATCCGCCGTGGAATGCAGAAGATGGCACAGGATGTAAAAGACGGAAAAGTTGAGCCGGATGGCATTACAGAAGATACGATTGAGAGCTATCTGGATACTGCAGGTGTACCGGATCCGGATCTTTTGATCCGCACAAGCGGTGAGCAGCGGCTTTCCAATTTCCTGCTTTGGCAGCTTGCCTATTCCGAGTTTTATTTTACACCGGTTGCATGGCCGGATTTCAATAAAGAAGAGCTGATCAAAGCCATCGAGAAATACAATCAGAGAGACAGACGCTACGGTGGCGTCAAGGAGGAGTAGATCATGTTTAAGACAAGACTGATAAGTGGTATCGTCCTTGTCATTATTGCCCTGGCAACTATCATTTCCGGAAGCTGGATCTTATTTTTTACACTTCTGGCTGTTTCACTGATCGGAATGAGAGAGCTTTACAAGGTAATGAAGGTAAGCGATGAGCATGTTACCGTGCTGGAACTTGTAGGATATCTTGGAGCAGTGCTTTATTATATTGCCATGAAAGCTGATTTTGGAAATTACGGAACAATGGCGATCATCATCAGTATGATCCTGATCCTGTTTGTTTATGTATTCGGTTATCCGAAATACCATGCAGAACAGGTGATGGCAGCATTTTTTGGAGTTGTATATGTTGCTGTGATGCTTTCCTTTATCTATCTTACCAGAAGCCTTCCGGACGGAAAATTCCTGGTATGGCTGATATTCCTGTGCTCCTGGGGATGTGACACCTGTGCTTACTGTGTGGGAATGCTTATCGGAAAGCATAAAATGGCGCCGGTTTTAAGCCCGAAGAAATCCATCGAGGGAGCTGTAGGAGGCGTTGCGGGAGCGGCGCTTCTTGGAGTGATTTATGCAGCGGCAACACAGGGAAAAATGGCTGAGTATGCCTTGATCTGCGCAGTTGGAGCTCTGATCTCCATGGTGGGTGATCTGGCTGCATCTGCGATCAAAAGAAACCAGAACATCAAGGACTATGGAAAGCTGATCCCGGGCCATGGAGGAATCCTGGACCGTTTTGACAGTGTGATCATCACAGCCCCTGTTATTTACTATCTTGCAAAAACGATTCTTGGAATTTAGGAGACATTAGAAATGAAGAATATTGCAATTTTAGGTTCTACCGGCTCCATCGGGACCCAGACACTGGATGTGGCAAGAAAAAACGAAGACCTTCGTGTTGTTGCAGTCAGTGCAGGCAAAAGTGTGGAGAAGCTGGAAGAGCAGATCCGTGAGTTTCATCCGCTTCTGGCAGCAGTCTGGGATGAAAAAGCAGCCCGGGACCTGAAAACACGTATTGCGGACACGGATACAAAGGTAGTCAGCGGAATGGAAGGACTTCTGGAGCTTGCGTCCATGCCGGAATCAGAAATTCTTGTCACTGCGATCGTGGGAATGATCGGGATCCGTCCTACCATGGAAGGAATCCGTGCCGGAAAGGACATTGCCCTGGCAAATAAGGAAACCCTTGTCACAGCCGGTCATCTGATCATGCCCATGGCAAAGAAATATGGCGTATCTATCCTTCCGGTAGACAGTGAACACAGCGCTATTTTCCAGGCTATCCACGGAGAAGAAAACAAAGAGATCCACAAGCTTCTGATTACGGCATCCGGTGGTCCCTTCCGCGGACGTACCACAGAAGAGCTGCGAAGGGTCACTGTTGCAGATACTCTGAAGCATCCAAACTGGGTAATGGGACGAAAGATCACCGTAGATTCCGCAACCCTGGTAAACAAAGGGCTGGAAGTTATGGAAGCCAAATGGCTGTTTGACATGGATCTGGATCATATTCAGGTGGTGGTGCAGCCGCAGAGTATCATCCATTCCATGGTGGAGTTTAAGGATGGTGCGATCATGGCACAGCTTGGAACTCCGGATATGAGACTTCCGATCCAGTACGCTCTGTACTATCCGCACAGACGATATCTGGACGGAGACCGCCTTGATTTCACGAAGCTTCATGAGATCACATTTGAGGTTCCGGATATGGAGACATTCCGGGGACTTCCTATGGCGATCCAGGCATCCCGGGAGGGCGGAAGTATGCCGACTGTCTTTAATGCAGCCAATGAGCTTGCAGTAAAGAAATTCCTGGAGGAAAAGATCGGCTTTCTGGATATTTATGAGATTATTGCACAGTCTATGGAAAGACATAAAAAAATCGCACATCCGGATCTGGATGAGATCCTTTCTGTAGAGCAGGATACTTATCAGTGGATCGAAAGCAGGTGGTAAATTGAGATTTGTGATTGCTGTAATTATTTTCAGTGTTGTGATACTGATCCATGAGCTGGGACATTTTCTTCTGGCAAAAAAGAACCATATCGAGGTATTGGAATTTTCTCTTGGTATGGGACCCAGGATCATAAGTACAGTAAAGGGCGGCACACGTTATTCCGTGAAACTGTTTCCTCTTGGAGGTTCCTGCGCCATGGCCGGAGAGGATGCGGAAGATGACAGTCCGGGAACCTTTAATTCGGCTCCTGTGTGGGGCAGGATCGCAGTGGTTGCTGCAGGTCCGATATTTAATTTTCTGCTGGCATTTGTTTTGTCTGTGATCATTGTAGGCTGTATGGGCTATGATCCGGCAACCGTATTAGAAGTAACCCAAAATTCTGCTGCGGAAAAGGCCGGATTGAAAAAGGGCGATGTGATCACGGAATATCAGGGCTACCATATTGATCTGGGGAAAGATCTTTATGTATATTCGTATCTCAACGAACTGAAAGAGGGAGATACCATCCGGCTGAAAGTAAAACGTGATGGAAAGGAACAGGAGATTTCCTATAAACCAGATGTAAATGTGCGGTATCTTCTTGGCTTTAACCGTTCCGATGTAAATTCCATGACAGTGGAATCACTGATCAAGGGAATGCCACTGGAAGAGGCAGGTCTGGAAGCCGGCGATGTGATCACGAAGATCAATGGTGTGGAGGTCCCGGATGGAAATGCATATGAAAAATACATCGAGGAGCATCCGTTATCCAAGAAACCTGTGACAATCACCTATGAGCGTAACGGACTGGAATATGAGGCAGAGATAACACCAAGGGAATACAGAACACCGGTTTCCGGTTTCGGATATAACACATACAGTGAAAAGACTTCCGGCTTTAATGTTCTGAAATATGGTGCTGTGGAAGTGAAATACATGATCCGTACTACGATCTTAAGCCTGAAAGAGCTTGTGACCGGTCACCTTGGAATGAAAGACTTAAGTGGTCCTGTGGGTATTGCGGATGCCATTGGCGACACTTACGAACAGTCCAAGAGTGAGGGAACGCTGATGATCTGGATGAATTTGTTGAATATGGCAGTTCTTCTTTCTGCAAACCTGGGAGTGATGAACCTTCTTCCTCTTCCTGCGCTGGATGGAGGAAGGCTGGTATTTCTGGTGGCAGAAGCGATCCGGAGAAAACCGGTAAACCGTCAGGTAGAAGGCATGATCCATTTTGCAGGGCTGATGCTTTTGATGGCGTTGATGGTTATCGTTATGTATAATGATATTCTGAAGATATTCTGATGAGGATTATGAAGTAAAGATATATAAAAGATGGAATGGTCAGGAAGATGTCCGGATTGTTCCATCTTTTTTTAATGAAACATATGAAACCAAGATGAAACACATGAAACAAGATTGACATTCTATTTGTAACTTTGTACAATCAAAAATGTAGATAGCGATATTAAATCGTGCAAAATACTAAAAGAAATAAGGAATAAATCTCAAATAATAAGAAAAAATCACATAAGGAGATGAGACAATGGCAGGTACAATCAGAAAGGTTGCACAAATGGCACATGTGTCTCCAGCAACTGTTTCAAGATATTTTTCAGGACAGAATGTAGTGAGTGATGAATTATCCAGAAGAATTGAGGAGGCAGCTAATACGGTTGGTTATGTGCCAAATCATCCAACACGTAAGTCAGATGGTGTGATCGTAGTTCTGATTCCTAATCTGGAATTTGGATATTTCAGTGAATCTATAAAGGAGATTATCCGGCAGATGCCAAAATACAAATGTAGAGTGATATTTCTTCCTACATTTCCGGGAGATGATAGTTATAAGAGTATCCTGAAGGAATTGTATGTGATGGGAGTTATTTATCTGGAGGAGGAGATTGACCGTGAGGTGATACGATATATCCGGGCAAAGAATATCAAAGTGGTTATGCTGGGAGGCGCAGCTTTTGACAGCAGATGCGATATGGTACACATTAACGATATGATGGCTGCTTACGAGGGAATGAAATATCTTCTTGAAATGGGACACAGGGAGATACTGATTCTGACTGATCTTTCTACAAGCATCAGTTCAGGATTCCAGCGGTTAGTTGGCTGTAAGAAGGCAATGGAGGAATATGGACTTATGTTCAGTGATGACATGGCAGAATACGGTCAGCTTACCTTCGAAAAAGGCTATCGATCTATGAACAGTGCATTGCGAAAGAAAAAGAAGTTCACTGCAGTGTTTGCTTTTTCCGATGAGACTGCGGTAGGAGCAATTACAGCGCTAAATGAACATGGTTTGAAGGTTCCGGAAGATGTATCCGTTTTGGGATTTGATGGATTAAGTATATCAGAGCGGGTGGTTCCTAAACTTACTACGATTTATCAGCCACTGGATAAGATGGTGGAATGGACTCTTGAGATTTTGTGTAACAAAAGTAGAAACAGAGAAGAAAATATAGAGTATACACTACCCTATAAATTATTGGAAAGAGGAACTGTACTCAGAAGGGAGGAAATATAAAATGGGGGGGAAGAGCTTTAAAGATATTCTTTGGAAAATATTTAGATTTGTTTTCCTGGGATTTATGGCACTGATTTCAGTAGGACCATTAGTATGGATCGTGATGTCATCCTTTAAATCCAATAAGGAGATCCTATCATCTGCATTTGCACTGCCTACATCATTAAGCTTTAATGGGTATAAGGCTGCATTGGATTTGGCTCCAATTTTTAAGTTTTATGGAAACAGTGTTGTGATTTCTTTCACAAGTACCCTGCTAAATATCCTGATTGTTTCCATGGCTGCCTATGTGTTGGCCAGATATACGTTTAAGGGAAGTACCTTTATCACATTGCTTTTATCTGCGTCTCTTCTTGTACCTACTTCAGCACTTCTGATGCCAATCTATAAGATCATGATGGGAATCGGAATGTTTGATACAAGGTCAGGGCTTGTACTTGTGTATGCGGCACTGGGACTTCCTACTTCACTTTTCGTATTCAAAAGCTATTTTCAGGGTATCCCCAAGGAACTGGAAGAAGCTGCCTATATTGACGGAGCCGGGTTTTATCGGACATTCTTTGTAATTGTATTTCCATTGGCTAAATCAGGACTTGCAACAGGGGCAATTTTACAGTTCCTGACGTCATGGAATGAGTTCATGTTCGGACTCGTTCTTACCAAAAGCACAGAAGTAAGGACCCTTCCTCTTGCTCTGAATTATTTTACATCTCAGTTTTCGTTTAACTATACAGCGATGTTTGCGGCATTGACTATGGTAATTCTACCAAGTATCGTAATCTATGTATTGCTGCAGGAACAGGTTACTACCAGTATGGTAGCAGGATCTGTCAAAGGTTGAAGATGAAAATTTATAAATTATATAAAAGGAGGCAATTAATATGAAAACAAAAAAGGTGATGGCCACAGTATTGTCAGCAGTGACAGCATTATCCATGGCAGGAGGCATGGCCACAACAGTAAAAGCGGATGATGTGACAGAAATCACATTTCCTACATCCTGGGTTGGTGTCAGTGTTAATACAGAATGGTTCCAGGATCGTCTGGAAGCTTTTAATGAGGAGTACGGTGACAGTATCAAGGTCAATGTGGAAGAAATCGCAGGTGATCAGAACTATGTGGATAAGCTGAAAGTTCTGTATTCTTCCAATTCTCTTCCGGATACATTCAGTACAGGTGGATATAATCTGATTGATTCAATGAAGGATCAACTTGTCGACCTTACTGATTATGTAGATGATGACTGGAAAAAACTTGCAACTGATGCATGCTGGGATGTAAACTCCCGCGATGGTAAGATTTATGGAATTCCTTATACCAGACAGGTAATAGGATACTTCTACAACAAAGATCTCTTTGCTCAGGCAGGAATTGAGAAACCGGCAAAGACATGGGACGAGTTCTTTGAGCAGTGTGACAAGCTTCTGGATGCAGGCATTACACCGCTTTCCATGGATACTGCAGATTCCGGTTGGGTAACTTCACTGATGCTTGGTGCTATGATTGGTGAGAGCGATGAGGGAGAACAGTTTATGAATACCATGCTCCCGACAGATTATAATACAAAAGAATTTATCGATGCAGCAACCAGGATTCAGACCATGTTTCAGAAATATACAACTCCGGATGCAGTTGGTGGAAAATATGAGAATGCTGCAAGCAACTTCTTTATGGGACAGACAGCTATCATTGCAAATGGTCCTTGGATGATTAGCGATTTCTATGATACTTCTATGGTTGAAGATGGATTTGCAGATAAAGTCGGTACTGCAATGTATCCTGGTGATGTTATGTATAACAGTGGAAAAATTGGCTTTAATGTTGCTTCCAAGGATGAGAAAACACTGGATGCAACTCTTACATTTGTAAAATTCCTCACAAATGAGGAGAGCCAGCTTAAAATGCTTGAAATTACAGGCGATATTCCGGCTATGGAGGGTCTTACATCTGATAATGTAAAGCCACTTGTAAATGAAGTCATCGCAAACGGCGATAAAGCAGCGCACAGTATTAATGATTTCCAGAGCCTTTGGTATGCAAATGTAGTGGATGAGATCAGTATTCAGTATCCGCTTCTTGCGCAGGGTGAAATTACTCCGGAAGAGTTCGCACAGGCTCTTACAGACGCTGCACAGAAAAACTGATAATTATATGATTTCCGCGGCTTCGGCAGGACATACCTTCTTCTGAAGTCGCCGGAGGCTAAGAACAGACTGAAACAGGAGAGATGAGAAATGAAAGTTAAAAAATGGAAACTGGCAAGCTTTCTTTTGCCGTGTCTGCTCCTTTTTGCATTGATTTACCTGGCTCCGATGTGTATGGTGTTTGGAAGTTCATTTTTTGAATGGAAAGCAGGCGGTGTATTTAAATTTATTGGACTGGATAATTATATCAATGCTTTCCGGAACGACGCACGAATGCTTACAGCACTGAAGAATACGGGAATCTGGGTTGTGCTTCAGTCTGTTGTGCATGTGATGCTAGGAACTGTGATCGCGTTTATGCTTTCAAAAAGAAAAAAAGGTTGGAAAGTCCTCAGAACTATCTATATGATCCCGAATGTGGTATCTGCAGCGGCACTGGCTGTTATTTTCCTGAATGTATTTAATGCGCAGTATGGTATTATCAATTCTTTTGTAAAAACAGTAACCGGGAAACCATTTATGAAAAACTGGTTCTTTGATCAGAACAGTGCCTTTATCACAGTTACATGGAGCTGGCTTCTGTATACAGGAATGATCATCATTCTTGTGCTTGCAGGTGTTCTGTCCATTCCCGAGGATGTTGTGGAAGCGGCCAAGATCGATGGTGCTACAGACATGCAGATCAATATGAAGATTCGTCTCCCACTGATCCGTACTATTATTGGAACCTGTGAGATTCTGGCGGCAACCAGTATGCTGAGAGAATTTGAACTCATTTATCTGACAACCAACGGAGGGCCGGGAGATACAACACTGAATCTTCCACTATACCTGTACAAAACATCTATGACAGATAATAATTATGGTTATGCCAACATGATGGGAGTAATTCTTATTATTGCAGGGGTAATTGTAGTAAGTGCCATTAATCGGTTGTTTAAGATGAATGAGGCAGACTACTAAAAAGACAGAAAGAGGAGGAATTACAGATGAAAATAGCAGTAATCGGCGGTGGTGGAGTACGTTCCATGTTTTTGGCAAAAAGCCTTGCTCAGAGCAGTTTGGAATTGGGGATCAACCAAGTGATTTTTATGGATAATGATCCAAAGAAGCTTAATATCTATGGTAAAATGGCACAGCAGGTTGCAAAACGTCTGCAGCCAGACTTGCAGCTGGAACTTACCGGCGACCCTGTAGAAGCCATTAAAGATGCAGATTATATCATAACAACGATTCGTGTTGGAGAGGATGATATGCGTATCCAGGATGAACGAGTAGCTCTGAATCTGGGGGTTCTGGGGCAGGAAACTACCGGTGCGGCAGGGTTTTCTTTTGCTATGCGTTCTGTGCCGGCTCTGGTAAAATATTGTGAGCTTGCAAAAAAATACGCTTCTCCGGATGTAAAGATCTTTAACTTTACCAACCCAGCGGGAGTAGTATCTCAGACTCTGCGTGATATGGGATATGATTTTACCTATGGTATCTGCGATGCTCCAAGTAGTCTTCTCCATTCCTTTGCAAAAATGTATAAGGTTCCGCAAAATTCTGTGACGGGAGACTGCTATGGATTGAATCATCTTTCTTTTTTTGACAGTATTAAGCTGGATGGAAAAGAGATTTTGCCGGAGCTTTTAAAAGATGAAAGATTGTATACGGATACAGATATGCGTTTCTTTAAAAAAGATCTGGTAGAGCATATGGGATGTATTCTTAATGAATATTTGTATTATTTTTATTACAGAGAAGAAGCAGTTCAGCATATTTTGGATGCGGGTATCACCAGGGGAGAAGTGATCCGTGATGTGAATATCCATATGACGGAGGAACTGTCACACATGGATGTCGAAAATGATTTTGAAAACTGCCTGAAGGTTTATGATAAGTGGTATGGCAAACGTGAAGATGCTTATATGGCAAATGAGACCGGCGTATCCAGAGCAAAAGAACCCTATCATTTTGATGTTTATGCAAAGGATGATGGAGGCTATGCAGGTGTTGCCCTGAAATATATCCGTTCCAAATTAAGTGGAAAAGACAGTGAGATGATCCTTTGTGTACCGAATAACGGAGCAATTCCGGGACTCCTTAATACAGACATTGTGGAAGTTACATGTGATCTTAAAGATGGTGAGATGATTCCGCATAAAGTCCCAAATCCCGGGGAATTGCAGATGGAACTTATTCGCAGGGTGAAGATTTACGAAAGGCTGGCTTCTGAAGCAATCCGTACAAGAAGCATTAGTAAAGCAATTGACTGCCTTATGGTGCATCCTCTTGTCAATTCCTACTCACTGGCCAAGAAACTGGTGGAAACATATTTAGCCACAAATAAAGACTATATGGAGGAATGGAACTGATATGAGTTTTGTAGGTGGCGTAGGCTATTCCAATATTGATCTGATCTATTCTGGTCTTGATAGACTGCCTGATAAGGGAGAGGAGATTTTCGCCAGAGGATTTTCCATGCAGTTTGGTGGTGGGATTCCGGCTACCATGATCAATCTTTCAAGGCTTGGAGTTGAGTCCAGAATTATTACTTTTGCAGGGCATGATCTTTTTTCGGAATTTGTGAAAAAAACACTGAATAGCTATCCGGTAAAAACTGTGAATCTTTATAAAGGAAACAAGATGCCGGTGGTGCTGTCTTCCACCTTGCTATATTGTGGTGACAGAAGTTTTATTTCATATACAGACGGAATGGATCTTAATGATGCTGTTATGGATGAAGTTTATGAAAATCTGAAAGGTGCATATGTGGTAGATATGCATGTTGGATTTTTAGATGTGTATAAAAGACTGAAAAAAGATGGTTGTATCCAGATTTTTGATACGGGATGGGAAGATGATCTGACATTGGAAAAATACAAGGATTATCTGGAAATTGCAGATTATTATATTCCCAACCAGAAAGAGGCCATGAAGATTACAGGAACGTCCAGTGTGGAAGAGGCTGCTGACATTCTGTCGGAATTTTTTTCTGACGTGACGATCAAAATGGACAAGGAAGGGTGCCTGCTTAAAAATAAGGATGGAATAAAAATCATATCTTCTGTACAAAATGTAAAAGCTATTGATGCAACAGGAGCAGGAGATGCATTTATGAGTGGCTTTATTTATGGACTTTATCATCATTATCCAATTGAACAGTGCATTAAGTTTGGAAATGTAACAGGAAGTGCGTGTGTTCAGGGAATGGGCTGTATCAGCAATTTTGTCAATGAAGAACAGCTCTTGGAAATTGCGGGAACGCTAGAAGTCAGAGAACTTTGAAGAGGTGGAAAAAATTTATAATCTGTAACTGAAAAAGGTGTCTCTTATTTGTATATCAGGTAAGAGACATTTTTTTTATGCAAACATATACTAGCAGAGAACCAGTGTGCTTTCAGGCACAAAAAGGAGCCTCTGTTTATGAAAAATCATTCTTATATTTCCATGCAGCAGGATATGCCGGATCAGGGACAGCTGCAGGTGACGGTGCTGGACAGTGCCAGTAACCGTCCTGTGGAAAATGCTACAGTGCGGATCTCGTACACAGGAGTCCCGGATAATGTGATCGAAGAAATCCGTACGGATTCCTCCGGAAAAACGCCCATGCTGGAGCTGGCAGCTCCTCCACTGGAATACAGCATGAAACCGGTGGAGCAGCAGCCTTATGCAGAATATACAGTTCGGATCAGTGCAGAGGGTTTTACACCAAAAGAAGTTGCCGGGACAGAAGTTCTTCCCCATTCCATTGCCAGGCAGGGAGCATCCCTTAGCAGACAGCAGGGTAGTGGAGAGGACTATCAGCGGATCGTCATCGGACCCCATACGCTTTTTGGGGAATATCCTCCCAAAAATCCGGAAGCAGAGATCAAGCCGATAAATGAAACCGGAGAGATCGTATTAAACAAAGTGGTGATCCCGGAGTATATCGTAGTCCACGACGGGCCAATAGGGGATACCTCTGCACAGGATTATTATGTAAGATATAAGGATTATATCAAAAACGTGGCCAGCAGTGAGATCTACGCAACTTGGCCGGAGGACACGATACGTGCCAATGTTCTGGCAATCATGTCGTTTACTCTGAACAGAGTTTATACAGAGTGGTACCGAAATAAGGGTTATGATTTCACCATTACATCCTCCACAGCATACGACCACAAATGGATCCATGGCAGGAATATTTTTGAGAGTATCGACCGGATCGTGGATGAACTTTTTGAAAACTACCTTTCCAGACCGGATGTACGTCAGCCGATCCTGACCCAGTACTGTGACGGACGCCAGGTGCAGTGCAGGAATCGGGGATGGATGACCCAGTGGGGAAGCAAAGCTCTGGGAGATCAGGGATATTCCGCCATTGAGATCCTGCGGAGCTTCTATGGAAACGATATGTATATCAATGTGGCGGAAGCAGTTTCCGGGATTCCCGCATCCTGGCCGGGATATGACCTGACTATCGGTGTTACCGGAGAAAAGGTACAGCAGATCCAGGAACAGCTTAATGCCATAGCAAAAGCCTATCCTGCCATCCCGTCAGTGACTGTGGATGGTATTTATGGTCCGGCTACCGCTGCATCTGTAAAAAAATTCCAGAATATATTCGGGCTTCCTGCATCCGGAGTGGTGGATTATCCAACCTGGTATAAGATACAGGACATTTATGTAGCAGTGACCAGGATAGCGGAGCTGCAGTAAATATAAAAATAATAAAAATGTTCCTGGCCATTTTCGGAGTGATCTGATCGGGGCTGAGGTGTAATGCGTGAACATGATTTCAGAAAAAATATTTGACGTTTTAGAATAAACCAAGTATAATGGCTGTTTGTATCTTTGAACGTAAATTGTAAAGAGATTGCGTTTATGAGCATGTGAAAAAAGCGAAATGAGAATGTCTGCTTTACAAAAGGAGTGATGAAAATGACATTTTATCAGGAACTGCAGTTAAGCTCAACCGGATCAAAACAGCTGATCAGAAATACCACAGACAAAAAGGAGAAAAGAAGGCATATTCTGATCTATAATTTTAAAGTGTATCTTGTCATGGCATTTTGTGTGGCGGTTGTGACATTGTACAGTAAGATAACCGGCAATGACAACAGTGTTGTAGGAGTAACCGTACTACTGGCAGTGCTGGTTTTAAGACAGGCGGATTTCGGAATCCGGACGTCTCACGGATTGTTGTCCATTGCCGGGATTTTCTGTATTCTGATCGCAGGACCGAGATTATCCAATATGGTTTCACCGGTACCGGCATTTTTTGTTAATGCGATAAGCATCCTGTTACTGATGATCCTGGGATGCCATAATGTAATTATGTATAACCATTCCACATTTGTTCTCGGATATCTGCTTCTGATGGGATATGACGTAACCGGAAAGGCGTATCTGCTTCGTGTAGAGGGGCTTTTGGCCGGAATGGTTCTCTGCATGGTAGTTTTTTATAAGAATCAGAAAAACCGCCCGTATCGCAGGACGTTTCTGGACCTGTTCCGGGAATTTGACCTGCATTCCGCAAGAGGCAGGTGGTATTTAAGACTGACGCTGATCGTTTCCAGCGCTATGCTGATCATGTCTCTTCTAGGACTCCCAAGAGCAATGTGGGCCGGAATTGCTTGTATGTCCGTGTGCTTGCCGTTTACCGAGGACTGCAAGGGAAGAGCCGGAAAAAGGGGGATGTTCAATATCGTTGGATGTATTTTGTTTGCAGTGCTTTATCTGATACTTCCGGAATCTATGTATCCCTATATTGGAATGATCGGAGGAATCGGTGTGGGATATTCCGCAGGTTATGCGTGGCAGACTGCATTTAATACATTTGGAGCACTGTCCATTGCATCAGGACTGTTTGGAATGCCGGCAGCAGTGCTGCTCCGTATTGGAGCCAATGTATTTAGTTCAATTTATACTATGCTCGCAAATAAGCTTGGGGATAAGCTTGTGCAGCATATGTGGGTACGAAAGAGTGCAGAAATCTGAGATATTGCCCTGAAAAAAGTTTTGCCGTATAATGGGTAATAGCATAACAGCCTGGATATTACCGGGCCGACAGAGGAGAAGATTATGTACGAAGAAACAACAGAAAAACTGCTGGAATTTATCAGTAAAAGTCCTACAGCCTTTCAGGCGGCAGAGGAAACAAGAAGACGTTTTTTGGAGGAAGGCTTTACAGAATTGAAGGAAGAGGAGCGCTGGGAGCTGGAAAAGGGCGGAAAATATTTTGTCATGAGAAATCATTCTGCGATCATCGGATTTTCCATTCCTGTCAATGACTGCAGGAGATATCATATCATTGCAAGTCACAGTGACTCCCCGTCTTTTAAAATAAAAGAAAATCCGGAGATGTCTGTAAACGGAGCTTATGTGAAGCTGAATGTGGAGCGGTACGGAGGAATGATCCTTTCTACCTGGTTTGACCGTCCCCTTTCTGTGGCAGGCCGCATGATCGTCCACAAAAACGGAAAAATTCTGGAAAAGCTTGTAGATATTGATAGAGATCTGGTCATGATCCCGAGCCTTGCGATCCATATGAACCGGGATATTAATGGAGGCTATCATTATAATGTCCAGAAGGATATGCTTCCATTGTACAGTGGCAGTGGCGAAAAAGGAAACTTCATGCGGATGCTGGCAGAAGAGGCAGAGATCCGTCCGGAGGATATCCTGGGCCATGATCTGTTTCTCTATAACCGGATGCCCGGAACGATCTGGGGATCCAGGAATGAATTTGTTTCCAGTCCAAGATTAGATGATCTGCAGTGTGCTTTCGCTTCAATGGAAGGCTTTCTTCAGGCAGATAAGAAGAAGGGCATTGCAGTCCACTGTGTACTGGATAATGAAGAAGTGGGAAGCACTACCAGGCAGGGAGCTGCATCCACATTTCTTAAAGATGTACTGTTTCGTATCAATCTGGCCCTTGGCGGAGATCAGGAAAGTTATCTGATGGCCCTTGCAGAGAGCTTTATGATCTCTGCGGACAATGCACATGCATTACATCCGAATTATACAGACAAGGCAGATCCTGTAAACCGTCCGGTGATGAATGGTGGAATTGTGATCAAATATAATGCCAATCAGAAATATTGTACCGATGGGATTTCCACAGCAATCTTTAAGGAACTCTGCAGAGAAGCAGATGTGCCATATCAGACATTTGTGAACCGTTCTGATATTGCCGGTGGTTCCACTCTGGGAAATATTTCCAATACCCAGGCAGCCATAAATACGGTCGATATCGGTTTGCCGCAGCTGGCGATGCATTCCGCTTATGAAACAGCCGGAGTGAAAGATACGGAAAGTCTGATCCGTGCGGCAAAGGTATTTTACAGGTGATATCGGAGGACAGGAAAATGAGCAGAAAAGCAGTATTTTTTGATGCGGACGGAACAGTCTGTGATATGAAAAAAGGAGTGCCGGACAGTGCCATAGAAGCCATCCGTGCGCTGGTAGATAACGGACATGAAGCGTGGCTCTGCACAGGAAGAAGTCGTGCGTTTGTATCCTGGTATCTGGAGCAGATCCCTTTTACGGGAATGATCAGTGCCTGCGGATCCACCATTGAGAAGGACGGGAAGAGGCTTTTTAATAAAGAGATGACGCCGGAGGTTGCAAAGCTTTCTGTGGAGGTTCTCAGAAAATACGGACTGATCCCGGTAATGGAAGGCGCGGATTTTATGTATTATGACAAAGAGGAGTATACCGATGAAGTGAACTGGTATGCCAGTCTGATCACAGAATCCCTGGGCGATAAATGGAGGCCTATCCGTGGAAATGAGGATTGTATGCGGATCAATAAGATCAGTGCAAAAATGACGGAGGGATGTGATGCGGAGGCAGCGTTATCCATTTTATCAGAATACTATGATATCATCCGCCATGAAGGCAGCAGTTCGTTTGTGGGAAATACCATTGAACTGGTGCCAAAGGACTTTAACAAGGCTGTTGGGATCGCAGCTGTGATCCGCCTGTTTGATATTCCGTGGGAGAATACCGTTGTTTTTGGAGACAGCAACAATGATCTTGCCATGTTTGAATACGCTGCAACAAAGGTTGCTATGGGAAATGCTTCTCCGAAGATCAAAGAACTGGCAGATTATGTTACGTCTGATATGTTCCACTACGGCATTCGGGATGGCTTGAAATATCTGAAGCTGATCTGAGAGAATGCTTCGTTTGTTTTGTAGGCTATGAGATTGTAAGAACAGAAACATCCACATCAGAAATGATAGCTTTATGTGAATATGCTTTTATAAAAAAATGCTGTAAGAACCAGAAATCATAGTTCTTACAGCATTTTATGTTACAGATTTTTCCGGGTAGATAATATGCAGAAGCTGCAATATCAGATCAGTCCCAGACCTTTGCAGATAAACAGCCAGAGTGTCAGGGTAAAGGCACTGAATAATGTGGTAAGAAGCACGACTCCCGAAGAAAAAGAACCCTCATGTCCCATGTTTTTTGCCATGACAAAGCAGGTAACGGTGCTGGCAGACCCCAGCATGATAATGATGGAAACCAGCTTGTCCTTTGTAAAACCGCAACGGATGGCAAGAGGAAGAAAAAGTGCTTCATAACCGACAAGTTTCATAAATGTACAGGCAACAGATGCTTTCAGCCGGGAAAAGGCTTTTCCGAAGTGCAGAGATCCGCCCATAGCCATGAGGCCAAGAGGAGTGGCGGTTTTTGCAAGATTGCCTGCCGTAGAGTCCAGGATCTTCGGAAATGGAAGACGAAGAAGGGACCAGAGTGTACCGGCTGCAATGCCGAGAATGATGGGATTGGTGACAATTCCCTTTAAAGTGCGCTTCAGAACGGTACCATCTATTTTTCCCTGACCTGGTTTAAAGACAGAGAGAACTACAACAGCCATTACATTGTAAAGAGGGACGCTGGCAATGATCATCAGTGGTGCCATACCTGCATTTCCGTAAAGGTTCTGGATAATGGCGATACCAAGGATCGCTGCGCTGCTGCGGTAGGATGCCTGGATAAACTCGCCCCGGATATCGGAAGGGTGGAGAAAACGGGACAGGAGCACGGAGATCATAATACTGAGCGATGTGATCGCAAAACAGAAAAGAACCATCTTGGGATCCCAGGCCTCATAGATATCGATTTTAGCGATGTCCTGAAACAGAAGCACAGGCAGGGGGATGACAAACACAAATTTGTTCATACGATTGACAAATGTTTCATCAAACAGTCCGATCCTCCGGAAAAAATATCCCAGGAGCAGTGTAAGAAAGATGGGCACGGTAACATTCAGACAGAAAATAAGATTGTCCATAAAAGAAAGCCTCCCTGTGGTAAAATTTCTCTGTTTATTATATCCAAACTACGAAAATTGTCAAACGAGGTATACGGGACTGGAGATTTCTGGTATGATAAAAAGTGTTGCGAAGAAAGCAGCACAGGGGTTGAGAAGGAGAAAGGAAAGAAAATGAGATACGGAAAAATACGGATCGAAGATGGCTTTTTTGTGTTTACCAGACATATGATGCTCAACAGTCTTCCGTGTAAAGATATTCTCTGGGCGTACATGCGCCGTGAGGGAACCGATAAAACCGGTGAAAAGCAGCTGATCATCAATTATCTGGTGATCATAACCAGACGTCAGAAGCGTTATAAATTTGATATGACAGAGCAGGAGGTACAGGATTGCCTTCAGCTTCTTAAAGTACTGAATCCGGATCTTGCGGTTGGTTTTCCAAAAGGAAGCAGGCTTCCGCTTCAGAATCTTCCGAATACAAGAGATCTGGGTGCATTGATGACAGTAGACGGTTCGCATATTCTTCCCAGAAAGCTTTTGCGCAGCGGAGAAATCTATCATGCTTCTGCTGCAGACAATCGGATCCTTTCAGAAGAATATAATGTAAAAACAGTGATTGATTTCCGGTCAGCTGCAGAAGTAAAGAAAAAACCGGATGATATCATGGCAGGAGTGGAGTATTATCACATTCCAATCCGGGATGAGGACAGCAGCGGAAATAGCTTTTTTGAACATGTGATGTCCTGCTATGGTGATGTAGACCAGTATATGCAGGACTGGTACCGGAATTTCGTTACGGATGAGTATTCTCTGAAGCAGTATGCACGTTTTCTGGATGTCCTGCTTCATGTAAAGAATGGAGCTGTTGTTTTTCACAGTGCCACAGGAGAAGACCGGACAGGAGTCGGAACAGCACTTTTGCTCTTTGCTTTGGGTGTACCTAAGGAAACGATACGAAGGGATTATATGCGGTCGAATCCATGTCTGGAAGATGAACTGAAATATATGCGCAGGCTTTACCGGGCAGACCGGCCGGAAAACAGCCGGAAGCTTGCAGATCTGAAAGCCTTCTATCAGGTGAAGGAGTCTTATATCAATACAGTTTTTGATGTCATCGAAAAAGAAAACGGAGGAATTGAAAGATTCCTTCGGAAAAAACTCTATCTGACACCAAAGGCATCCGAGGAGCTTAAGAAAAAATATCTGATCTGAGGATAAAAACATTTCTTATCATCCTGAAGGAATTTTGCAGGAAATTTTGATTGACAAAATTTTCGAAGTTGTTATAATGGTAAGAAAGCAAGGGTTTATTAGATTAAAGCGTTAACTGACGAAGTCGGTTTTCTATACATAAAAGTGTTGAAAGCAGGTGTATTATGGAAAAGAGAATACTATCCATCCTTGTGGATAATACCTCCGGAGTCCTTAGCCGTGTGGCTGGTCTTTTCAGCCGCCGTGGATATAATATTGACAGCATTACCGCAGGAGTGACTGCAGATCAGAGATATTCCCGTATGACAGTTGTCTGTGAGGGAGATGATCAGATGCTCCAGCAGATCACCAAACAGCTGGCGAAGCAGGAAGATGTACGGGATGTTAAGGTCCTTGAACAGGACGACAGCGTTGCCCGTGAGCTGATGCTCGTCAAGGTTGCTGTGAAGCCGGAACAGAGGCAGGGAGCTCTTTCTGTTGCAGATATCTTCCGTGCCAAGGTGGTGGATGTAAGTAAGGATTCTCTTATTATGGAGATGACCGGAAGCCAGAACAAGTTGCAGGCGTTTGTGGAGCTGATGGCTGACTATGAGATCCTTGAGCTTGCAAGAACGGGAATCACAGGTCTGTCACGAGGCAGTGACGATGTCCGTTACCTGTAAATTTTTTACATATGTTTGCTAGGAGAGCAGCTACTCTCTTAACGATAAATAATTTTTATGAAGAAGATGTTGTAAACATCAGAGGAGGAAAGTAAAATGGCAAATAAGATTTTTTACCAGGAAGACTGTAATCTTGGATTATTAGATGGTAAGACAATTGCGATTATTGGATACGGAAGCCAGGGACATGCACATGCACTGAACCTTAAAGAGTCCGGATGTAATGTAATCATCGGCCTTTACAAAGGAAGCAAATCCTGGAAAAAAGCTGAGGAGCAGGGCTTCGAGGTATATACATCTGCTGAAGCAGCTAAGAAAGCAGATATCATCATGATCCTGATCAACGATGAGAAACAGGCTGCACTTTACAAGAACGATATTGAGCCGAACCTTGAGGAAGGCAACATGCTTATGTTCGCTCATGGCTTCAACATTCATTTCGGATGCATCAAACCACCAGCATATGTTGATGTTACAATGATCGCGCCGAAAGGACCTGGACACACAGTAAGAAGCGAGTATCAGGCTGGTAAAGGTGTTCCTTGTCTGATCGCTGTAGAGCAGGATGCTACAGGTAAAGCTCAGGATATCGCACTTGCATATGCACTTGGAATCGGCGGAGCAAGAGCTGGTGTTCTTGAGACAACATTCCGTACAGAGACAGAGACAGACCTCTTCGGTGAGCAGGCTGTACTTTGTGGTGGTGTTTGCGCACTTATGCAGGCTGGTTTCGAGACACTTGTTGAAGCTGGTTATGACCCAAGAAACGCATACTTCGAGTGTATCCATGAGATGAAACTGATCGTTGACCTGATCTATCAGTCAGGATTCGCCGGAATGAGATATTCTATCTCCAATACAGCTGAGTATGGCGATTACATCACAGGACCGAAGATCATCACAGAGGATACAAAGAAAGCAATGAAGAAAGTTCTTTCCGATATCCAGGATGGTACATTTGCAAAAGAGTTCTTACTCGACATGTCCGATGCAGGTGCACAGGTACACTTCAAGGCTATGAGAAAATTAGCTTCTGAGCATCAGTCTGAGAAAGTCGGCGAGGAGATCCGTAAACTCTATAGCTGGAACGGCGAGGATAAGCTTATTAATAACTAAGCAAAATTTATTGCAGGTGCAATAAATTTTGCGCTACTCGAACGAAGCGCAGCGAAGTTTGAGTCAAAAAAGTCACACACGTAATACAGTGGCAGGAAACTTTTTTGAAATTTAAAATTCCCATCTGGTCGCAATGATCAGATGGGAATTTTTTTACATTCCTTTATTTATCCGGATGCTCTGTTTCATCATCAAAAAATGGCGCGATCAAAGCCGAATCAGCATCTTTCTGTCTGCATACAAACCCGATCTCACGCAGCGGAAAAGAAAATCCTACCGGTACTTCCACCAGCGTTCCTTTTTCCAGCTCTTTTTTTACAAAATCACGGATCACACATGCAATCCCAAGACCAATTTCCGCAAACTGGATCAGAAGATCCATAGTTGTTACTTCCAGAATATGGCTTAATTCCACATGATGTTCTTTCAGCTGAGTGTTCACGGTCTGACGTGTAATATTGTCCTCGTCCAGCATCATGAAAGTTGCTGCCTGGATCAGAGGTTCATCCGGATAGAGCTTTTTCTGATTTTCCAGATACTGCTGTGTACAGACAAAGGTATCCTGGATTTTCAAAAGAGGCTGAAAATAATATCCCCGAAGCTTCTGCGGCCGTCCGATGAGTCCCAGATCGATTTTTTCCTCATCCAGAAGCTGCAGCGTCTGATAAGTAGACTGGCAGGAAATTGTGATACGTACATGAGGAAAACGTGCAATATAGTTTTCCAGGTGGGAGAGCAGTACATATCTGGTAAGAGTAGAACTGGCGCCCAGACGCAGCTTTGGAATGTCCCGGGAACGGTTATGGCGAATGGAATTTTCTCCTTCATCCAGAAGTGAAAGAGCTTCTTTTACTTTTTCAAAAAGAAGCTCACCGTCCGGAGTCAGAGTGACACCCCGGGAACTGCGTTTAAAAAGAACGGTATCCAGATTCTGCTCCAGCTTCTGGATCGCTTTGCTGATAGCAGGCTGGCTGATATAAAGGTCCCGGGAACTGTGGGAGATACTGCCGGTACGTGCTACCGTATAAAAAATATGATAAAGAGACAGATTATCCTGCATGCAAAACCTTCCTTTCGAAAAATAGTAAGGTAATAAAAAAATCCGAAGTCATCAGACCTCGGAAACCTTAGCTGTTATAATATTTATGATGTTCAATCGGGGCAACAGGATTTGAACCTGCGACCTCACGGCCCCCAGCCGTGCGCGCTACCAAGCTACGCCATACCCCGCAACGCATATAACTATAACATAAACGAATTGTAAATGCAACCATTTTTTGAGGAGAAAGATGGTTGTATGGATGATAATAAAGAGTGTGATCCCTTGATACTTTCATAGGCTTCACACTCTTTACATGATATGATCAGGCTGTCTGTATTGTGTTACCTGGGTCAGGTAAAATACCTCTTCCCTGAAGTACAACGACAAGAGTTTCTGTTGTGTCCTGTAAATTCTTGATATCTTTTCGGATATCCCGTTCTGCAAGCTTAACATCCAGTGAAAGGTCGTCCAGGCGTTTTCTGTTGGTATCACATTTCAGATCGATCATTTCAAGTCTGTTTTCTACCCGGTTGAAGCGGGCATCTATTTCATCAAAACGAACATCCATAGCATCAAGACGAGCGTCGATACCGTCAAAACGAACATCCATAGCATCGAGACGAGCGTCGATACCGTCAAGACGAACATCCATAGCATCGAGACGAGCGTCGATACCGTCGAGACGAGTATCCACTGCATCCAGTCTGGCGTCGATACCATCTAATCGGTTATTTATATTGCCCAGCTGGACATTGATCGGGTTTATCATACCGGCTAATAATTCCAAATCTTTCTGATCTAGCATATGCGCATCCTCCCACAAAAATTGTACCGCATATTTCTCTGTGCGGATATTGTATCATGTTTCGAGTGTGAAGTCTATGAAATTATCAAAGAACAGAATGGACGGGAACAATAAGTTCTTGACTAGTATAATATATATAATAAGAAAAAACAAGATATATTTTTATATCTTTAATAATAATAGAAAATGCAGGCGAACTACCTGAAGAATAAAAAAAGGAGGCCGGGAGTTGTGCTGACTCCCGGCAAAAAGTATGAAAAAGAAAAAGATTGTTTAGCATTTGCTATCTACAGTTAATAATATAGTAAAAAAATGTGTGCATTGTGTGAAAGGAAAATGAAGAGAATGTGAAAACTGCCGCTTAATGTTAGATTAAGCGACAGGACCTGAAAAAAACTGTATATAAGGGAATTCGCCATTTTTCTGACCACAAAAGCTGACCACTTATGACCATGAATCTTATAACAAGAAGCCTGATATTTCCCGCAAAATACAGGTCCCTGGGACTATACATCTGACCACTTATCATGACCACTTTTATATATTGATATGTATTTTTCTTTCTCTGATATATAAAAAACTGCATAAAACGGCACAAAAAGCGACATAATTGGACAGCTATGGCAGTTTCAGATCGCTTGACAAGCATTAAAGCGGATGTTATCATTACATATGGTTCAAAATCTTGAATCAAACAACAGAATAATCCAAAAAAATTACTGTCGCTTAATCTAACATTAAGCGACAAGATAATAATATTGGATAAGTTATATAAATAAACGGAAGGAAGAGAACATGCCGTCCAATATAGGCTACAGCATAACAACCAGAAGACTCCGACTTTGCTGCGGACATCCGGAATGGCTCAGGAAAACCCAGGATTTCTATAATGAAATTGAAAGCTTTTATTATGATCTTCTGCTGGCTCATGAGGAACTGGGAGAACTGGGGAGCCAGAAAACTCTTCGGGCCCTGGAGGTTCTGACTATTATGGGAAGAGACAAGCAGGTTCCTCAGAATCCCCTTCCCTGGGAAAAAGTCCCATTGTATTTCAGGCGGGCTGCGATAAACAGTGCTATAGCCGCAGCAAAGAGTCACATATCCAGGCAAAAGTCTATTCCGGGGAGGAAAGCAGAAAAGCTTCATTCAGCAGTTACCTATTATAAAGGAATGTACAGAGATTTTTCTCATAAGGAGATTACACTGAAGGTATGGACAGGAGAACAATGGAAATGGATGAGATGCAGACTGTATGGCAGAGAATTTCCCGCAGAAGCAGAGCTAATGTCACCCTCAGTAACCTTTGAGAAGAAATATCTCATGTTGCATGTTCCCGTGAAGGAATTTACAGCAGACACTGCAACAGTAAAGCAGCGTATCCAGGAAGGGCGGAAGATCTGTGCCATCCAGTTTACAAACGGAGATGTTTTTGCTGTGGGGACAGTATGTGACGGCACAGGGAAGGAAACAGATGTGAAATTCTGGGGCGGCGGAAAAGAATATACGCATCGCTGCGATCAGATCAGGAAGAAAATCGAGAAAGCCCGGAAATCTCTCGGCGGGGAAAAACAGCCCGGAGAAAACAGGAAATACTGGATGCATCTGAAACACCTGTCGGAGCATTATGCCCATGAGATTAGTTCACAGATCATAGGCTTCTGCCTGGAAAAGCAGGTTTCGCTGATCGTCCTTCCAAAATACAAAAAAGAATACACAGATTATGTGATGATCGGATCAGGAAACTGGAGCACTATGCATCTAAGCTCCGGGATCAGGAGCAATCTGCCCTATAAAGCATGGAAAAACGGCATTCTGGTCATTGAAACCTATGCAAAAGGGATATCCGAAACCTGTTCTGTCTGCGGTGCGCCAGTTAAGACAGCAAACCGCAAAACAGATGAATATACCTGTGAGAACGGGCACAGAGGAAGTCGAAGCCTGAACAGTGCCAGAAATCTGAGCCATAAATGTATTCTTCAGTTTGGGAAACAAGTGGTATGACCACTGTTTTATAGAGCGAGAGCACAACTCAGCTTCTGCTACAGGCAGATGCTGACAGGTTGAATACCGCCTGTCGTGTCTCCCTTATCATAAGGAAGAGTCGGCCAAGAATTTCCGCCAGAAGCTCCGGCACAGCCGAGACAGCGGATAAGAGTATTCGAAGTTATGTAAAAAAAGAAAGTATGAAAAAGCAAAGGATAAGGAAAGCAATGAACACAGAATACAGGAAACTGAAAAATCTTTTTCTGCGGCAAAGCTGCCAGGATGCATGGGAAGACTATGCACGAAGCATCCGCAAAGTAAATTTTCCCAGATGGGACTATGTGATCCTGACCTCATCAAATGAAGAACAGGCCAGATCCTTCCGCAGCCAGATCGCAGACAGATTGGAACAGGGCGTACTGCCGGGATGGACAAAATATTTCGTGCTCCCGGATCCGGAAGGCAAGAGAGTAGGATCCGGCGGAGCAACTCTGAATGTACTCCGATTTCTTTCGGAGGAAGAAGGACTCTGGGGAGATTTCCATAACAAAAGAATCCTTGTGATCCATTCCGGCGGAGACAGCAAAAGAGTCCCACAGTATTCTGTGTGCGGAAAGCTTTTTTCACCTGTACCAAGAGAACTTCCGGATGGAAGAGGCTCCACATTGTTTGATGAATTTCTCATCAGCATGGCAGGCGTTCCGGCTAGGTTCAAAGAAGGAATGCTGGTACTTTCCGGAGATGTGCTCCTCCTTTTTAATCCTTTACAGATAGATGCCCAGTTCCGCGGAGCTGCGGCGATCTCCATGAAATCTCCGGTAGAAGTGGGAGTCGATCATGGAGTGTTTTTAAACGATGGAAGCGACCATGTAAAAATGTTTCTTCACAAACAGCCGGCAGAAACACTTCGCAGGCTGGGAGCCGTGAATGGACAGGACTGCGTGGATCTTGACACAGGCGCCGTACTTTTGGACGCCGAAATACTGGAAACACTTTTTAGTCTGATCGCAGATGCATCAGGAAAAAAAGCAGATCCGGATAAATACGAAAGCTTTGTAAATGAAAAAGCAAGAGTCAGCTTTTACGGAGATTTTCTGTATCCGCTGGCGGCAGATTCCACCTTTGAACAATATCAGAAAGAAAAACCGGAAGGCGAATTCTGCACAGAGCTTTTTACCTGCAGAGAAAAAATATGGAAGGCATTAAGTCCTTTTCAGATGAAGCTGATCTGTCTTTCTCCTGCAGAATTTATCCATTTCGGAACAACGAGAGAGCTGCGTGCTCTGATGACAGAAGAAGTAACCGATTATGAGTTCCTTGACTGGAAAAAACACGTATTCACCAATGACTTAAATTGCCAGGGAGCTTTGCACACAGCACTGATCGGACCGGAAGCTGACATCGAGGAAGGAACATATATTGAAGACACCTGCCTTGAGGGAAGAACCCACGTCGGAAAGGGCGCTGTAGTATCCGGCCTTTCCCTGAAGGATGTACATATACCGGCGAACACAGTATTTCACGGTGTGAAGCTGAAGGACGAGATCACAGAACTTTACGGCGGTCAGACAGGACGATGCGTGATCCGTACATATGGAGTCATGGATAATCCGAAGAAAATGCTGGAAGAAAGAGGAAGCTTTCTGCGGGGAAACCTGGCAGATTTTCTTTCAGCCAATGGACTGGCGCCGGAAGATATCTGGACAGGCGAAACCCACGCACTCTGGAATGCAAAACTGTATCCGGTCTGCAAAACATTCCAGGAAGCAGCACAGGCAGGAAACCTTCTTGTAAAAATGAGCGAAGGACTTGCTGAACCCCAGCAGATCGAGAGCTGGAAAAAACAGCCGAGACTGAGTCTGGAAGAATCCTTCCGGTATGGAAATACAGAAAATATCCTTTCCTGGAAAAAAGATCTGGAAGCAAGGATCCTGGTGGCAGTATTTCTGGGAGAACTGAAAAAAGGCGGACATTACATTCCTGCACTTAAGATCTTTGGTGAAAAAGAAATCCAGGAACGACATTACCATCTGCTGATGAAAGAAGCTGAAAAAGCAGATTTTTCACAGAAAATACGGATCCTGTATGCAGTATCACGCTCCATGAAATTCACTAAAAAATGCTTTGACGGAAAAACATACGATGTGCTAGAGCAGGAGTGCTTTTCCCAGATCCAGAAAGAAATCGCATCTCAGACACAGCTGACAGGAAACAGCGGCTATACGATCGCAAAAGAACAGGTAAAGGTAAATCTGCCGGTACGTGTGAACTGGGGCGGCGGCTGGTCAGACACACCGCCATACTGCAACGAACACGGAGGAACTGTTCTTAACGCAGCAATCCTGCTGAGAGGCTGTGAACCCATCGAGGTAGAGATTCGGAAGATACCGGAATTACATATTGAGCTGGCAAGTACAGACACAGGTGCTTACGGAACAGCAGAAAGTGCAGAAGAGATCCAGGACTGCCATAATCCATACGATCCTTTTGCCCTGCACAAGGCAGCCATTATCGCCTGCGGGATCCTTCCGCTGGAGGAAAAGGCCGATCTGAAAAAGGTCCTGGAAAAAATGGGCAGCGGATTCTACCTTTCCACCTGCGTCAAAGGCGTTCCCAAAGGATCCGGCCTTGGAACAAGCAGTATCCTTGCAGGAGCCTGCGTTAAAGCTTTTGCAGAGTTTCTTGGGGAGAACTGGGATGACAGCCAGATCTATGATACAGTCCTCAACCTGGAGCAGATCATGAGCACAGGCGGTGGCTGGCAGGATCAGGTTGGCGGCCTGACACCCGGAATCAAATTTATCACATCAAGACCCGGAATCCGGCAGCAGCTGAAGGTAGAAAAGGTAGAAATCTCGGAAAAAACGAAACAGGAGCTTCAGGAACGATTCGCTCTGATCTATACAGGCCAGCGGCGCCTTGCCCGAAACCTTCTCAGAGAAGTCGTAGGAAATTACATCGGCGGCCGAAAAGAATCTCTGGAGGCGCTGGATGAGATGCAGAAAGTAGCAGCACTCATGAAATTCGCCCTGGAAAAAGAAGACATCGACGAATTCGCGAGCCTTCTCAACCAGCACTGGGAAATCTCCAAAAAGCTGGATGCCGGCTCAACCAACACCTGCATAGACCAGATCTTCAGTGTATGTGAAGACATGATCGACGGAAAATTCATCTCCGGAGCCGGAGGCGGCGGCTTCCTGCAGGTAATACTGAAGAAAGGCGTCACACAGGAGATGCTGCATCAGAGGTTGAGAGAGGTGTTCCAGGATTCCGGGGTGGATGTCTGGAGCGTGGAGTTTGTGTGAAGATAAGTTTTGAAAAACTTCATTTCGTAATAAGGAATGAAGTAAATTTGGAGGAATATAGCAGATGAAGAAAGAGAGAGCAGGTAAGAAAAATCTTCTGATTTATGCTCATTACTATATTCCAGATACTGCGTCAACGGGGCAGATCCTCCGTGAACTGGCGGAGGGTATGCTGGATAAATTTAATATTACAGTGATTTGTGTGGTTCCGAGTTACCTTGGAACGATTGAAGATAAATATAAGACACAGAAGTATTATGAAGAAGAAATCAACGGCGTGAACGTGCTGAGAATCCGGGTTCCGGAGTTCAGCAAGACCAATAAGGTGAGCCGTGTAAGGAATATTTTGTCCTACTTCTTTGGGGCAATGAGTGCGACCTTCAAGGTCGGAAAACAGGACTATGTGTTTTCCATTTCTCAGCCGCCAATCCTTGGCGGTCTGTTGGGTGTCTGGGGCAAGTGGGTAAAACACGCTAAGTACATTTACAACATTCAGGACTTCAACCCGGAGCAGGTGCTGGCTGTTGGTTATACCAAGAGTAAATTTGTCACTGATGCCATGATGTGGTTTGACAAGTTCAGCTGCAAGAGAAGTGACTTGATCATCACAGTTGGGCGGGATCTGGTCGAGACGGTAGAAGGCAGATTCAAGGGCAAGAAAGTCCCGAAGACTGTCATGATCAATAACTGGATCGATGAAAATGAAATCTATCCGTTGGAAGCAGGCAACGAGAGAGTAGTTGCTTTTAAGAAGAAGTACGGCCTAGATAGCAAGTTTGTCATCATGTACTCCGGCAATATCGGTTTGTACTATGACCTTGAGAACCTGATCAAAGTGGTTGAGAAGTTTGGTGCTGATACCAAGACGGCAGATGGCCGAGAGGTTGTCTTTGCCTTTGTCGGTGCTGGTTCTGTGTTGAAAACACTGGAAGACTATGTGACCGAGCATCAAATGGAGAATGTAGTTTTTATCCCATATCAGGACAAGGCAGACTTGATTTACAGTCTGAATGCTGGAGATGTCCACTGGTGTGTGAATGCGAAAGGCATTAAAGGAGTGAGCTGCCCGTCAAAATATTACGGGTTGGCTTCTGCTGCAAAGCCAGTAATTGGAGTGCTGGAATCTGGATCTGAGATTCGCTGCATTATTGAGGACACAAAGGGTGGCCTGTGTTGCGAGCCGGGCGAGTATGACCAGGTGGAAGAAAACATCCGCTGGTTTATTGAGAATGCTGGAAGTGAAAAGCTGAAGGCCATGGGAGCCAGAAGCCGGGAAAAACTTGAAAAAAATCTGACCAGAAACGTAAGTGTACAGAAGTATGCAGAAGAAATTCTGAAGCTGTAAAGGAGGCGAGAGGGAATGAATAGTAACTGGTTCAAGCTGGTTATGAAGATGACGAAAATTGAATATGGAAAGAACCTCTTGCTGAAAGGCGTACCAATCATCTTCAACAAAGGTGGTGCCAAGCTGAAGATCGGTGAGAACACCACGATTAAGAGCAGCTTCCTCAGTAATCTGGTTGGACTTTACAGCCGGACAATCATCGTTACCCGTGCACCTGGTGCAGAGATTGAAATCGGAGATAATGTGGGAATTTCAGGTGCTACGATTTACGCCCGCAAGAAGATCACGATTGGTGAGAATACCTGCATTGGTGGTAACTGCAAGATTCTGGATAATGACTTCCATCCTATTGAAACAGAAACCAGAAACAAACTGCTCCGGGATGAAAATGGTGGTGACAGTGATCTGGTGCCAAGCAGAGAAATCAAGATCGGTAAGAACTGTTTCATTGGGTGCAACAGTATAATTCTGAAAGGCACAGTGCTGGGGGATGGCTGCGTTGTCGGTGCCGGTGCTGTGGTATGCGGAAAATTCGAAGATAACTGTGTGATTGCTGGTAATCCGGCAAGAGTTATTAAGAGGTTGGAGGGCAATAGCTGATGAAGAAAATATGTTTTATTGCTCAGTTTCCTCCTCCAATGCATGGCTTATCCAAGGCAGTTGAGACTCTTTATAATTCAAATTTGAATTTTGAGATTGATTCGCAAGGGGAGTTTGAATTTGAAAAGGTGGATATTACCAATAACAAGAACTTTATTAAGAATCTCCTGAAGATAAGCCGTAGCAAGGCTGATTTGTTTTATTTTACAATCAGCCAAACGAAAGGCGGAAATCTTCGGGACTTGGTCATTTTTAAGCTATTGGAATTGCAGCACAAGAAATGTTTGATTCATCTCCATGGCGGATATTATCGTCAGTTAGTCGATAACGATATGGCTGGCTGGCAACGCAAAGCAAATTATAAAGCCATCAAGAAACTCTCAGGTGCAATTGTCTTGTCAAAGTCTCTGAAGAAGATTTTTGAAGGGATGATTGATGATGACAGGATTTTTGTCGTAGAAAACTGCGTTGATGATCAATATCTGCTCACAGACCAAGAAATTGAAGAAAAGCTGAAATCATTGGAAAGTAAAAAAGTTCTTCATGTCCTTTGGTTGAGCAATTTTATCAGAAGCAAGGGATATCCATTCGTTCTTGAAATGGCAAAAGCAGAAAAAGAACGTGTGGATGCCGGCGGAGAAAAAAGATTCCATTTTGATTTTGCAGGCAAGTTTTTTGAAGACAGTGAAAAAGATTACTTTAAAAGCTATATAAAGGAAAATGGGCTGGAAGAGTACGTTACATATCATGGAATTGTGGGTGGCGAACAGAAGAGAGAACTTCTGAAAAAATGCTATCTTTTTGCACTTCCAACTCGATATCCCAACGAGGGCCAGCCTATTAGTATTCTGGAAGCAATGGGCAATGGAATGTTTATTATTACAACAGATCATGCTGGTATTCCAGATATTGTGGAAGACGGTGTGAATGGAATTGTGATGAAAAATAAAGAAAACGCGTATAGCAAAGTTGCTTCTTTTAAAGCGAATGAATTAAAAACTGTATGTAAAAGAAATAGGGAATACTGCAAGGAAATGTACACAGAAAAAAGATACTTACATATGATGGAGACGCGTTTTAAGGAAAATTGAGAGTTGAGGAAAATTGTGGTGAAAAAATATCTAATAAAGAGAAGCCAAGTGGTAGCAATATTGATTTTTCTTGTAGAAATTATAGGTTCTTTCGCTTTGGTACAAATAGATGCATCAGAGAATATTCTGGGAAAAATAGGTTATGTGGCCATTATATACGGAGTTCTTTCTACCATAGCGCTATATCAAGTCAAGAAAGAGTGGGACGTTTTTCTCATATTCATGATCATGTGCTACTTGTTCTCTTTCGGACAATGTATATTAACTGCATTTGGATATAAGTTGGGAGTCTTTGCATTTTCGATGGACAGAGGCTTTTTCTCTAACCAGGAAATATTAAATGCAAGTGTTTTTTGCTTTATCGCTATTGCGTTAACTGGAATAGGCTTTTGTTTTCATAGGAGCTCTATCAAATATGAAAAGCTCTCAAATAAACCTGTATTAACAGATAATGTATTGTGTAGAGTGGCGTGGGGACTTTTACTCATATCAGTTGTTCCAACATTTTATGAACTGTATAAAGATGTAACAACTGTTTTTTTTAATGGATATAGTGATACTTTGGGAAATGCAACAGGTATTGATAAAATTTTTGTATTAATTTCAGGATTTTATCCAAGTGCGATTTTGATTTTATATTGCTTTGAGGAAAAAAGACGAAGAACGGTATATTTCGCTTTGGGTAGCTATGTGTTGTTACAATTATTAGGTGGAAGTAGAATAGCTGTTTTCCGTTTGGCTATTGTTCTTCTTGTTATTAGTAATTTGTATAGAAAAGAAATTAGCAAAAAACGAGCTGTCATGATTTGCATTTTTGGATTAGTAGGAGTCTTTGTATTTTCGTTTGTGTCAAGTGCTAGAAATTATATTTATCTTGCAAGTAATGTGCAGCTTTTTTTGAAAGAAACAGCGACAGATTTATTAGAAAACAATTTTATTTTTGCTGCGATTAAAGAAATGGGAAACACACAAGTTATTAACACGCTGGTATATGCTTTGTGTCCGAAAAAAGTGGATTATAGGTACGGAATGTCCTTTGTTAGAAGTATATACAGCGTTTTGCCAAACTTTTTGAACTTAGAGTATATAAGTATCGATGAAGTGTTTTCTCCATACTACACAGTGACAAATGCAGGATGTGGAGCATCGTTTATAGCAGAGGGATACTGGAATTTTGGATATTTCTCAGTGCTCTTTTTTATAGCGTTAGGATACGTTTGGGGAACGTTATCGAATCGTTTTAAGCAACTTTGTAATTCTAAATATGTAAAGCCAGAGAACTTCTTTGTAATCGTATACTTGATGTACTATATGATTTTTCTTGTTAGAAGTGAAAGCATTGAATTGGGACGTTCCTTTGTGTATTATGCTGTAATTCCAATTCTGATTAGCAAATTACTAAAGACAAAAACTGTCCGGGGGGGGGGTAAGACAAGCTAAAGAATGGCTTGCTTACGTTCACTCTTATATAGATAGTATTCCCCAAAAACTTTGTGATGCAGTTTCGTACTGCTATCTCTTTGAAAGAGAGGTGGCGGTATGAAAACGTGGGAAAAGATTATCGTTATTGGATTCGTTATCTTGAATTCGATATCAGGTTTACAAATTTCGGGGATTTCCGTTAATGCTGTATTTGTTGGACTTTTTACAGTATTTGCAGGGGTTGAGTTCCTCAAACATAAAAACAAGGGCGGCATGAAAATACCGAGAGCTTCAGGATTCCTTTTGTTTATATTATGTAGTATGGTATCGTGCCTGTTTTCCATGGCATACGATTTTCGTGTGGAGCACTACGATATAGTAAAAAGTTATTTAATCAATAGCACTTTCTATCTTGTGATTTTTGTGTTGCTTTTTAACTGTACAAACAAGTATTTATCAGAATGTACAGATTGTTATGTAAATGGGATTGTATGGGCAGCACGGATACAGGCTATATGGGGAATTCTTCAGTTGATTTTACAATATGGTGCAGGAATTAATATCAATCAAATTCTTTTTGTAGATATTCTTCACTCTACAAATACGAGAGATTGGATTATGGGATTCTTCTCTGGAAATTCTTGGAACATGAGAATTACTGGCTTGAATTTTGAAAATTCGATGTTTGCTCTTGTGGTATGCTTAGGTGCAGCATTGGAAAAGAAGAAAGTATGGAAATTTTTATTGCTTGCCACAGCAGTTCTTAGCTTGTCAAGAACAGGATGGGTAATGGTGGCAGGTTATGTAATAATTGTAATCATTAGAAAATTGAAGAGTAATTTAAAAATCAAAAAGAGTGCGCTGGTAAGAAATGCAATTGGTGGAGTAACTATAATTGTAGCTTCATTGGCAGCATATTTGAAAATACCATCTATTCGCAGACAGGTTTCAAATATATTGTTGCGGATAACTGATACAGGCGCGATAAATGTTTCGGGAATGCGGCACTTATTATATTATCCGTATGGGTTTGAAATATGGTTGACACGTTCGAACATTTTTCAAATGTTGTTCGGATATGGAATGCGATGTTCTGGAGCCGCGTTTTCTGAACAACAAGATATTTGCAGAATAATAGGCATACAGCAGTATTCAAGTGCATGGGCCGTAGAATGTGATGTTATTGGATTGTTACTTGGGGGCGGAGTATGTACACTTTTGGCGTATTATTATGAAGTAGTAAAATGCATGAAAACAAAGTTTAAGGATGCAATGATAATAATTATATTTGGTGGAATTACTTATCATTATCATTCGATAAGCTATGTAATCTTTTTGCTGATGATGGCTTCATTAAGTAAGGTGAAAAAATTTGACTAAGAAAGGCAAAGTGGTATGAAACAAAAATCGTTAGGATTAAATGCTGTATTAAATGGAATTAAGCAATGCTGTTCTATCATATTTCCACTGATCACATTTCCGTATATATCAAGAGTGTTAGGAAATGATGGTTATGGAAAATACAGCTTTTCATATTCTGTGACGAATTATTTCATACTGCTGGCAGCCCTTGGAATATATACTTATGCGATTCGGGAAGGTGCAAAAGTACGCGATGACCAAAAAGAAGTAGATAAGTTTTGCTCACAGGTGTTTTCCATTAACGTATGTTCAGCAGCAATTTCATTGCTGTTGCTCAGCATAATGGTATTTTGCCTGCCAAAATTTTCGGGATACAAAGCCTATATTTTTATCCAGAGTACAGCAATCATTATGGCTGTAATTGGTACAGACTGGGTAAATGGCATCTTTGAAGATTACTTTTATATTACAGTGCGGTACATTGCAGTTCAATGTGTGTGCCTCATTGCAATGTTCGTTTTCGTAAGGAAGCCAGAGGATATTATTCCATATTGCATTATCTCGGTTTTAGCAACTAATGGCGGAAACCTGATTAATGTATTTTATGTCCGTAAGTATGCGAAGATTCGCTTTACGTTTGATATGGACTTGAAAAGGCATCTTGTGTCATTGCTGATTTTATTTGTGAATTCAATTGCCATCTCAATTTATGTCAATTCGGATATTACTATGCTTGGCTTTTTTGAATCGGATGCACAAGTTGGCGTCTACAGCTTCGCATCTAAAATTTATAATTTGTTGAAGCAACTTATCAATGCGGTGATCGTTGTTTCAGTGCCGAGAATTGCATATATCATAAAGAACAAGCCACTTGAGTATAAAACGTTTTTGAATCGGATTTTTTCTGCGTTGAATATTGTGTTGCTTCCAATTGTAGTTGGAATGTTCTTTATGAGCGATTCTATGATTTTGATTGCAGGAGGAGAACAGTATATCGCTGGTGATGCAGTATTGAAAGTTCTGAGCGTTGCGACCTTATTTGCCATATATGCGTCACTGTTTACAAACTGTGTTCTGATTGTTAATCGCCAGGAAAAGCTTTGCCTTAAAGCAACAGTGGTTTCAGCAATTGTAAATGTTGGACTGAATTTCGTTTTAATGCCTACGCTTGGAATGATTGGCGCAGCAGTTACAACAGTAATAGCTGAGTTGGTGAACTGTATGATGCAGATGTGCTTTTCAAAGGCGTTTTTTGATTGGAGAACCTTGGAAGTGAAACCAATTGTTTCATGCATTTGTGGCAGTGCGTTTATCGGAATTACATGTTTGCTATGTAATGGCTTCTTCCATAACAGCTTGATGAAGATGGCCTGCGCTGTTGTACTTTCTGCTTTGGTGTATGTGATAACTTTGATTGTTATGAGAAATCCATATGCCACTGCCGCCATGGATGTTATAAAGAAGAGAATGAGGAAGAGCAATGGATAAGAGAGTGTCTGTCGTTATGACGACTTATAATGGGCAAAAATATTTGCGGGAACAAATGGATTCTTTGCGAGAGCAGACAATGCCAATTGATGAAGTAATTATTATGGATGATTGTTCCACAGATCATACACCAGATTTAGTGAGTGCTTATATAAAAGAGTACAATCTGAAAGGGTGGAACTTGGTTCAGAATGAGCTGAACCAGGGATGGAAGAAAAACTTTAAGAGTGGTTTTGATTTAGCAACTGGCGGTTACATTTTTCCGTGCGATCAAGATGATATTTGGCATCCTGATAAAGTTGAAAAGATGGTAGGGTGCATGGAAAACAATCCTAAAATTGAATTGCTCGCCGCTAATTATAATACTTTTTTCTCAGAAAAAGATAACGGAAGCGGGAGTAAGCTGTACGCGTCTAACAGTAAAAAAATGAAAAAAGACGAAAGTATAGATCTTTTGGGAATTGACCCAAAATGGCCATATATCAATCGTCCAGGATGTGTGTTCTGCTTCACAAAAACGTTTTACAACTCGATTAAGGATAAATGGAATACGAAATACCCACATGACGCAATACTATGGCGTTTTGCAAGGATGGATCATGCTTTAGGATTGTTCAATTACCCAGTAATAGAATTCCGTAGACATGGTGACAATGCAACAAGTGAAGAGAATAGAACCAAGGAAAGTAGAATTCAAACTTTTGATGATTATATTCGTTTTCATGAGATGGGTTTAGAACGAGTAACATCAGAGAATGACAAAGAAATGCTGAAAAAAGGAATTGAGTTCCTTGAACTAAGAAGGCGTTTCTTTGAGACAGGCAATATTGCGTTATGGATAAAACTTGCAAGCAAATATCGTGCTTTTTATAACTCGGCGAGAGGATGTTTGGGTGACTTGTATTTTGTTTATAGAAAATAATATAGAGGAGTAAAGTAAAAATGGATAATGAGACTTTGCGAAAGGTTCAACTCGCACAGCTGGAGATTGCAAAAGAAATAAAGCGAGTATGTGATGAAAATAACATCAAGTACTTTTTGGATTCAGGAACATTGCTTGGTGCAGTTCGACATAAAGGTTTTATTCCTTGGGATGATGATATGGATATTGGCATGCTTCGAGATGAGTATGAAAAGTTCCTTCAAATTGCACCCGAAAAGCTAGGCAAAAACTATTTTTTGCAAACATGGAAAAGTGATGAAAATTATCCACATGCGTATGCAAAAGTGAGAAAACTTGGAACAGTATATATAGAAAATGTTTCACAAAATAGTGGAGCACATAATGAGTTATTTGTTGATGTGTTTCCATATGATGTATATCCGGATTCTGAGTCTGACAGATATAGCCATGGTAGACGGGTGATGCTTTATCGATATGCGTTGCAAATGAAAAATCACGTCAAACCATGGGTTAGACACAAAAAATTATGGAAACGCATATTCGGAAAAATAAAGTATCTCCCTTATATTGCTTTTTCGCTGACTCAAAATAGAAATACTTTGATAAAAAATGCTGATGCTATAAATAGAAAATATAATGATCAGAAAACGAAATATTATTATGAAGCAACTGGGGCAACACCATACGGAAAGTGGATTATTCCTACGAAATGTTTTGATAAATTGAGCATAGCGATATTTGAGAATACAGAATTTTCTGTTCCAGAGGATTCTGACCTGTATTTGCGTACGGCTTATGGTGACTATATGCAACTTCCACCGATAGAAAAACGCGGAAATCAGCACCAGATTATTGAGTTGAAGTTATAAAGGAGGAAATATTAAATGAAGAAGTATCATATTGGATATACATGTGGAGTATTTGATCTTTTCCATGTGGGACATCTGAACCTTTTGGAAAGATGCAAAGAAATGTGCGATATTCTTATTGTTGGTGTCTGTGATGATAAGTATGTTACTGAAATCAAGAAAAAGCAGCCTGTTTACCCAGAAGATCAAAGAGTGCGAATTTTGAATGCTCTAAAAGTTGTAGACAGAGCCGAGTTGGTAACGATTGAAGAAACCGATGACAAAATGTTGGCGCTAAAGAAATTTGGATTTGATGTTCTGTTCTCTGGAGATGACTGGAAGGGATCTGAGCGTTATATGCGTACAGAAAAGCAGTTTGCAGAGTATGGGGCCTCAATTGAGTATTTGCCATATACGCATGGAATAAGCACTACAGAAAGTATAATCGAGATGGTATTTGAAAAAACGGATATTTTACTTCCAAAAATTAAAGATTATAGAAAGTGGGCAGTTGTTGCATGTGATCAATTCACATCACAACCTGAATACTGGGAAAATGTGCAAAAATATGTCGGAGATGAAGTATCTACATATAATTTGATTTTACCGGAAGCACAACTGTCGGAAAATAATGATGATAAAATAGCTAGTATTAATGAAACAATGAATAGCTATTTAAAAAGGAATATTTTTGAAACATATAATGATTCGTATATATATGTTGAACGAAAATTAAAAAATGGTGCTATTCGTAAAGGTATAGTTGGCGCAATTGATTTGGAAGATTACGATTATAAACCAAACGCAAAATCTAAAATCAGGGCAACAGAAAAAACAGTGGTAGACCGTATACCGCCAAGAGTCAAGATCCGTGAAAATGCGAACATTGAATTGCCTCATATATTGCTTTTGTGTGATGATCAAAAGCATCAATTGTTGGAATCGATTGAGACGATTAAAGAAAAGCTAGAAATACTATATGATTTCGATTTGATGCAGGATGGAGGACACATCACTGGATGGCTTGTATCTAAAGACAAAGCAGAGATATTTGATACTGCTTTAGAAAAGTATTTACAAGATATTAGAGAAAAATATTATGGATTAGATGAAAATCCGATGATCTTTGCTGTAGGAGATGGAAACCATTCGCTTGCTACGGCAAAAGAATGCTATGAACAGCAAAAGAAAGCTTTTGGAACAAGTATAAAGGCAAGATATGCGTTGGTTGAGCTAGAAAATTTGCAGGACGAATCACAACAGTTTGAACCTATACATAGATTGCTAATGAATGTAGATATCAGTGATTTTCTCACAAAAATAAAAACAATATGCGTATCACACAGTAAGCATAAGGTGGAATATTATACAAAGGAAAAACAAGGCGTACTGTATTTAGATGAAAGTCTAGGAGAATTGACGGTCGGCATTTTACAAAGATTTTTAGATGATTACGTTAAAACAAATAATTGTGACATTGATTATATTCACGATGATGATGTTTTAAAGAAATTGAGCTGTAAATCCGATTGTATAGGGCTTTTATTGTCAGCCATCGATAAAGAAAATTTATTTTCAGAAATCATAAAAAATGGTTCATTACCACGAAAAACGTTTTCCATGGGACATGCTCAGGAAAAAAGATATTATATTGAAGCAAGAAGAATAAAATAAGAAGAATATATGGAGAATGAAAATGAAAAAAGTTGTAACATTTGGAGTATATGATTATTTTCATCTGGGACATCTTCGGTTGTTTAAAAATGCGAAGAACCTTGGAGATTGGTTGATAGTTGCTGTTCAGGATGGCGATTATATATTGAAAACAAAACCAGATGCTAAAGTTATGTATACAACAGAACAGAGAAAAGAATTGGTTAGTGCGCTACGTGTAGTTGATGAAGTGGTAAGTTATACAGATGTTGATGTGACTATTAAGACATTGGATTTTGATGTTTTTGCAGTTGGCGAGGATCAAAATCATGCAGGATTTCAAAGAGCTATTGAGTGGTGCAAAGAAAATGGAAAAGAAGTTGTACGCATGAAAAGAACGCCTGGGATTTGTTCATCGGAAATTAAGAAAAGTCTATAACTGAGGAGAAAAGAATGAGTCATAATCGTCGTGTGGGGGGGACCGCAGTAGATCCCGGAAAAATGTAATACTATCGATTATTATAGCTTTGCTCGCTGTGCTCCTTGGTGTTCTCCTTTGGATGAACAAAAAGGATGAGGACAAGAAATCGGCAGAATTACAAGCATTGAATGCAAAACTGTATCAGGAAGAGCAGGAGAAAGAAGCCGCATTAAAACAGAAAAAGGCAGAGGATAGCTTTTATCAGAAGCTATCAGATGGGTTTGACGTTAATGTTTTGGTTGTGGGAGATTCAATCGGTGCGGGTGCTGGCACAGAAACAGATGGGCAGCAGTGGTTTAAACAGTTACAAGCATATTTAAGGACTGTTAATAAAGCATCTGTATCCGTAACAAATGTTTCAATGGGAGGTAATACCTCTTATGCTGGTTATGTCCAGACAATGGCACTGGATGATGACATCGACTACGACTTGGCAGTTATCTGCTATGGTCAGAATGATGCCTTACAAGGCTTGGACGTATATTATGAAGCGATAGTACAAGCCATCAAAAATAAATACCCGAATTGCTCGATTATTTCAATTTTAGAATCCTCACAGCGTGACTATACATCCAATATAATCACAATCCAAAGCATCTGTGATCATTATGGAATCCCTGTAGCAGACACGATTGTAGCGTTCAATAACTCTGGAAAGGCTTATGATGATCTATCAAATGACGGTGTTCATCCGAATGACGCTGGACAGGAAATCTACTACGAAACGGTAAAGAATGTCATTGACGAAAATGTGGCGGCATCTACCGGAAAGATGGAAAATGTTGATGCTATCAATGCTGATGTACATAAGTTTGATAACTTCATCTGGTATGGTGCAGATAAAGATTTTAAACGTGTAGATGATACAACTTTCACGCTGAATGCATCAGCATCTGGCGTTTTCGGTATAGATTACACCTTTGAATCTGGTGACAACAAAGCGGACATCTATGTAGATGGAGAGCTGTTTGAATCCCCAACAGTAACATTCGATTATGACTTCTCACAGAGACATATTCTGGTAGTCAGCGATGACTGTACAGTAGAGAAGGAAATCAAGGTTGTGTTCAATAGCAAAGAACAAGCGGATGGTTTCCAAGGAATGTGCTTTAGCTGGGAATGACAATTTAGGCCGTGTGAGCGATCTCACACGGTAGCTGCTCAAATCTTCACACACCTCTCCGTGGTGAGCAGCAGGCAACGGTCTTATGACTGGCTGAGATGTGAAGGAATAACTCTGGATAGGAGGAATAAACCACATGAAGATAAATAATAAAGAATTTGGAGAATGGACTGAGGACGATCTTCAGGTCCTTCTTAGTAATGATGCCTATCGAGAGAATAATTTTATTGATTATAAGGTGAATTTTGCACCACTTATAGATAAAAGCAATAAGAAAGAGAAACAAGCTGAATTTAGAAATGATGTTTGTTCCTTTGCGAATGCAGACGGAGGATACATCTTTTATGGAATCGGAGAAACTTCTGGAGTAGCCAGTATATTAGCAGGTATTTCGATTCCTAATATTGATCGCTTTGAATTGGATCGCCGGAATGAACTACAGGCGATTCGCCCAACTGTGCCGGATGTGGCCTTTTCGTTCATTTCATTACAAGATGACAAATATATTGTGGTACTTCATATTCAACGAGGACTGTACAAACCATATATTACAGAAGAACCAGAAGGACAGTTTCATTTCTACATAAGGCACGGGAACAAAAAGCAGGCAATGAGTTATACAGAGATACGAAATGGATTCTTAAACGCTGCAATGCTGTCAGAAGATATCAAGAGCTTTAGAAAAGAACGACTGGAAGAACATATTACAGAAATGAAGAAACCATTTGCACTTGTGCAGGTGATTCCAGCCACATTTAGAAGTGATTGCGTTCCGATGTATGATCTGTACAGAGAAGGAAAATTGAATTTTGATGATCTATTTAATGGCATGATCTATGACCGTGCGGTTCCAAATGTAGATGGTGTCTATTTTCCTGATTACTCTGAACAGCGGAATTTTGAGCAGTTACAAATTTTTAACACTGGTGCTGTTGAACTAAAAATGGATTTTGAGATAAGAGAACAAAATTCAAGAAGCCAGCAACTAAAAACGGAACGATATTTGATTATATTTGACTTCGAAGCTGAACTCAGAAAATTGATACAGGGAACATCGAAAATGTACCAGAAATTAGGCCGTTCAACTGCGATGTATGTTTGTGTAACTATTGTTGGCTGCAAAGGCCTATGGAACTATACCGTAAATGCATATGGAGCAAATGCACCAACGAAAGTAGACCGTAATCAAATTGTTTGTACTCCAATCGAAATTCGGAATATTCAAGATGATGTGCAAGTAAAAGAGGGCATAGAAAACTGTATTCGGATGACAAAGTATTCACTTGGGATAAGAATATAGGAAAATCATGGGAGATACAGAATGACAAAGAAAGTTATAATAGATAACATAAAGAATATTAAACATATGGAGTTTTGCATTCCAACACCAGGGCTTTATGTTGTTACAGGAAAGAATGGAAGCGGAAAAACGACACTATTTACCTGCTTGAGCAGAATAAAAAATAGCAATGCATTTAGAACCGGTTTCCCTGCATCAAATGGAAATGATCGGTTAGATTTCTTTTCTGGTTATATACAGTATGAAGTTGATGGAGAAAGCACTAAATATTCCAAGAGAAGTAGTGGAAAATGGAAGGCTAATAAACAAAATGATGTTCTGAGCCTTATGGGGTATCCTCAAGTAGTAAACATCACAACGAAAGATGAACGTGTTTTTACGCAGACAGATATTACACCACGAAAAAATCATCGGGGCGATGACTGGATAAATGAAAAACTCAATCAAATTTTTGGAACAGACAAGTATTCATCAATGATTCGAATTACAACGGGACAGCTATATCGAGGAAGAGGTAAATCAGCAGTAGATACTAGACGTAGAAACATTGCATATGCAATACCAGTAGAAGATGGAAGATTTTATACGGAAAGAAATTTTAGCTTTGGCGAAATAGTACTGTTGAATCTTTTGTATGATATACATAATGTGTCTAATGGGTCGCTTGTATTAATTGATGAACTTGAGTTGGCGTTGCATCCATCCGCTCAGATTCGATTGCTCTCATGCCTAAAAGAAATGGCAGATGAAAAAGGGCTGACGATTTTAATTACGACACATTCAGCCAGCTTAATAAGAAGCCAAAAAGATGTGATTTTGCTTGAAGAAGGAAATGAAAGCGGACAAATAGACGTGATGTATCATTGCCCACCAGCAAAAGCTATTGGTGCCATTGGTATGCGAGAGGATACAATGCCGGATATTGTCATTCTAGTTGAGGATGATATGGCAAAAGCATTGTTTATGGAACTAAAAAGAAAGTATTTTTCCTATTATCCAGAACAGGCGTATCTTGATATTCGGGTTCTTGAAATTGGCGGATATAAAAACGTTATCAATTTTTATGTTGAAGCAAATAACTATGTATTCTATGACAATGTTTTTGTTACCGCATTTATGGATAAAGATGTTGAAACAGATGTGATACCATATCCTCAGTATGGAAATCAAGAGGATATACAGCGTTATCATGATCATAGTCGCTTTCTCAAATTTTTGCCGTATACGCCAGAAGTGCTTTTGGTTAAAACATATATCGAAAGAAAACAGCAGTTCTTGCAATCGTTACGTGCTGAATACAGTAATCAACAGGTTGATTATTCAATTGCCGAGCAGTTGGATTTTACAGCATATGAAGCTGCCTTGCCAAATTTCTCTAATCAGACACAATATAATAGTAAAATTGAAGAAAGAGGAAGCTTTAGAAAAAAGTGTAAACAGGTGGCCGAGAAAATAGCATTAGAATTGTCGCAACAGTTAAATATAACGGTCAAAGAGGTTTACAGATATTCTTATAAATTTGCAGTAGAAAATATTCCGGAAAATGAATTAAACGTCAGAGCACTTTTAGCACAGACAATGAAAAGAGTAAGGTAAAGATTCGGAAAGAGGGTGAGGACATAATATGGACCAAGAATTATTCAACCCACAATCCTCGTCCGTGACCTCCTCCCGAATTCTGTACACACCGTCCACATTTGCCCGGACATCATTACTGCATCTGCAGGAGGTCGGATCGTTATAGGCCATCCACCCGCATACATCGACCAGAACGAACCTGACCTCGTTTCTGTGTTTTGTGGTCCTGTCTGGAAACGGTACTCTCACCTACGAAGGAACGACCTATGAGCTGTCAGCTGGGGACTGTGTGTTCATTGACTGCAGGAAAGCGTATAGCTTTCGACCGGGTATAACAGTGAGGGAAAAAGCACCAGTGTGAACAACACCAGTATCAGCACACCCACCTGTGTGAACGAGACTGCCTGTGAGAAAGACACAGTTGCTTTTCAAAGCACTGGTACTCTCAACCGTGTTGCTCCTACTCCATCCCTCTGGTCCCTCCAGTGGTGCCATTTCTACGCCCCGTCCCTGCCTGCTATCTATGAGAAGTATAAGGAACGTGGCGGCAGCCCTGTGTTCCATCCCGATGATTCCGCCCCTTTTACCACCATCCTCACGGACCTCTACTCATTGGCTTCAACTTCCGATTATATAAGAGATATGCGGATCAACGAATCGTTGTCCGCCCTGCTTACATTGCTTATGGAGCAGTCATGGCATCCAGAGAGCAAGACGGTGAGCCGGAAGCGACTGGAACTGGTAGAGATAAAGAATTGTAAGTGACTCAAAACATGGCGTAGTGACGAAAGGATCTCTTCTTGATATACTGAGAGAAACTTGATATTAAGGAGGAGAATCTTATGTCCAGAACAAGTCAGGAATCATCAACAGCTTTTGGCGAAGTCCTGCGGCCTGCATCTCAGAATTACTCCCATAATCCTCAAGGCCGTATCGTATCTAATGACAACCGGCTGATGATCTATTCTCAGGGAATGAAAATATATGTGCCAGAAAACTTTAATCCAGGTACACTTCTGAAACTTTTGCAGACATTGAAAAAATTGTGATGAAGCGGTTTGCTGAAGGAGCATCCCGTATATTTCTTGCCTGTAGATCTACAGATTTTCGAAAGCAGATTTCAGGGCTGATTGCAACGGTCACGCTAAATTTTAAACTGGATCCGTATAATAGCAGCTATGTGTTCATCTTTTGCAACAGACGGAAGGATTCCATAAAAGTTCTGAGATATGATTATAATGGATTTGTGCTTGCGACCAAAAAACTTCTGGATGATATGAAATTTCAATGGCCCAGGACACCAGATGAAGTAAAAGAGATCACTTTTCAACAGGTAGAATGGCTTCTTCAGGGATTGGAAATAGAGCGTAAGTGCCTCAAAATATGGCGTAGTGTAATATAACAGTTTTTCTGTTATGATATCTACATCATTGTTTGAGGCACTTATGTGAAATTATACCAGTTTATTTAATTTTTCAATAATTTTTGTAAGTTCTTCTCTGGAATACCCGCCGAAGCTTACCAGTGCGCGTAATGGCATGGAGTCGGTCATGGCTTCTGTCATTTCTTCAGTGATAGCTTCGGAAGCGGCTTCAGAAGAGGACTCTTCACCAACGTTCATGGCTGAGATATATTTTGCTGTCAGTTCTTTTGCTGTTTCGCTTGTTTTCGGGTTGCGGAACAGTTCGCCCAGGGTGGTGTTCATATGAACATGCATCGGAAGCTCCTGGCTGCTTTTCAGATGGATCCTGCCTTCAAGATGGATATCTCTGGAAGAGGTACCGACAAGGAGCTTATATTCGCCGCTGGCTGCGAACCAGTCATGAAGTTCTGTATTGTACCATGCGAAGCTTCTCTTGTCCAGCTCCATGGTTACTGTTTTGGTTTCGCCTGGATTCAGGAAAACCTTTTCGAAGCCCTTGAGCTCTTTTTCTGGGCGGATCGCGGAACTGGTACAGTCTTTGACATAGAGCTGTACGACTTCTTTTCCTGCCATATTTCCTGTGTTTGTTACATCAACCGAAACGGTGATGGTGTCTTTGTCTGTAGGATTTTCATTGGAGATCTTCAGGTTGCTGCAGGCAAAGGTAGTGTAGGAGAGTCCATAGCCAAACGGATATGCTACATCCATTTCTTTTGTATCATAGTAGCGGTAGCCTACGAATACGCCTTCACGGTATTCAACCTTTTCACCACCGCCGAAGTTCAGGTAGGATGGATTGTCGGAGAGCTTGAGCGGTATTGTCTCGGCAAGCTTGCCGCTTGGATTTACTTTTCCGTAAAGGATGTTTGCGACAGCGGTACCGCCTGCCTGACCGCCGAGGTATGCTTCCAGAAGGCCTTTTATATCATTGAGCCATGGCAGCTCCACGGGGGAACCGTTGTGAAGGACGATCACGGTATTCGGCTGTACTTTAAGGATCTCAGTAATGAGACGGTTCTGGCATTCAGGAAGCCTCATGTGAGAACGATCGTATCCTTCAGATTCAAAGCTGTCCGGAAGTCCGGCGAAGATCACAACCTTGTCAGCGGCGGCAGCAGCTTTGATCGCTTCAGCTGCAAGTGCATCATCGTAGAGATCTTTGTCTGCAGGAAAACCTTCTGCATAAGTAACCTGTGCATCGGAAGGAACGGAATCCAGTGCGTTTGTGATCTTGAAGCAGTTGATATGAGAGCTTCCGCCGCCCTGGAAACGAGGCTTCTTTGCAAAACCACCGATGAAAGCAATTTTCTCGGATGCTTTCAGAGGGAGGATCTGCTCATCGTTTTTCAGAAGAACCATAGATTCTTCGGCAATGTGGCGTGCTTTTTCATGGTCTTTTTCCATGGTGAATTCCTGCGGTGCCCGGTTGTCTGCATATTCAAAAATTATGCGTAGAATGCGTTCAACAGCCTGGTCAAGAATGTCTTCCTTGAGGGAACCGTCTTTTACGGACTGTACGATGAGGGCATCGTTGACCCCATTGGAGGAAGGCATTTCCAGCTCAAGACCTGCCTCAAGACCTTTGACGCGGTCATTGACTGCACCCCAGTCGGACATTACATAGCCCTTGAAGCCCCAGTCGCCGCGGAGAACATCTGTGAGAAGCCATTTATTCTCAGATGCGAAAGTGCCGTTGATCTGGTTGTAGGAGCACATGAAGGTGTATGGCTGAGCTTTTTTTACTGCGGTTTCGAATGCAGGGAAATAGATTTCACGTAAAGTGCGTTCATCAGCCTCGGAAGAATTGCTCATGCGGTGATATTCCTGGTTGTTTGCTGCAAAGTGCTTGATAGAGGTTCCTACATGCTGGGACTGTACTCCGTTTATAAAAGCGGCTGCGATCTCACCTGCAAGATAAGGATCCTCGGAATAATATTCGAAGTTTCTTCCACAGAGAGGAGAACGTTTGATGTTTACGGCCGGTCCGAGAACTATGGATACATCGTTGGCCTGAGCTTCTTTTCCGATGGTTTTGCCCATTTCTTCCACCAGCTTGCGGTCAAAGGAGCAGGCGCTTAAAGCGGCCGGCGGGAAGCAGACGGCTTTGATGCTGTCATTCATTCCAAGATGATCGCCCTTGTCATCCTGCTTACGAAGTCCGTGAGGGCCGTCGCTGACCATTACTTCCGGGATTCCTAAGCGCTCCACATGTTTCAGATGCCAGAAATCAAGACCTGAGCACATGCCGGCTTTTTCTTCCAGTGTCATCTGGCTTACGATTTTTTTCAGATCACGTTTCATTAAAAATACCTCCGAAATTTTTTTCTTACTATGAACTATAGCATGTTTTACTGGTAAAATATAACAAAAATTTGTTAAAAATAAAAAATATTGCAGTTCACCCGAATCAAGTAAGTTCCCTGCTTCAATTGCAAATATCCGCATGACCTTCATATTTCCAGGAATATAAAAATGATCTACAGGTTGATTGACAGAACGGTGAGAGATATCTTTTTCTGGTTTTTTATATAACCATGATCTTGTTTCGTACGGTGCATCGTTAAAATTTCGTTGACAAATCTTCCATAACGTGTTAACCTAATACCAGTTTCAAAAAGAAAATGCGTAGATGAGGAATAGTACACAAGGGAACGGAACACAGAGAGCTGCTGGCCGGTGAGAAGCAGCGGAAGGGATTTGTGGAACTCGCCTCGGAGCATCTGCCTGAAATCTTTATATATTATATAAGAGAGTAGACGCAGACGGTGTCCGCCGTTATCCGGAGAGGATATAAGGATGTATATACATTCCGTATCTGTCAAGTGTGTGAATTTTTATTCATGAAATAAGAGTGGTACCGCGTAGGACAGCAGTTGTCTTTCGTCTCTTGCAGAATCTGCAGAGTCGGAAGATTTTTTTATGTCTTTATATCAAAAACAGAAACCAAAGAGAAATTTTAATGGAAACAGAAAGTGGAGGAAAACAAAATGATGACACCATCCAAGTACAAACGTCAGTATTACATGCCGCCGGTGAAATGTATGAAATGGGCGGAGAAAGAATATGTGGATAAGGCCCCGATCTGGTGCTCTGTAGACCTTCGTGACGGAAATCAGGCACTTGTGATTCCGATGAGCCTGGAGCAGAAAGTGGAATTTTTCAAGCTTCTTGTAAAGATTGGTTTTAAAGAGATCGAGGTTGGATTTCCGGCTGCTTCTGAGACAGAGTATGAGTTTCTCCGTACGCTGATCGAGCAGGATCTGATCCCGAAGGATGTAACGATCCAGGTGCTGACTCAGGCAAGAGAGCATATTATCCGTAAGACTTTTGAAGCTGTTAAAGGCGCCCCAAAAGCGATCGTTCATGTATACAATTCCACATCCGTATCTCAGAGAGAGCAGGTATTCAAAAAATCAAAAGAGGAGATCCTGAAGATCGCAGTAGATGGCGCTGCACTTCTGAAAAAACTGGCTGATGAGACAGAAGGCAATTTTCAGTTTGAGTACAGCCCGGAGAGCTTTACGGGAACAGAGCCGGAGTATGCACTGGAGGTGTGCAATGCGGTTCTGGATGTATGGCAGCCCACTGCAGATAACAAAGCGATCATCAACCTGCCTGTTACGGTTGAGCATTCTATGCCGCATGTGTATGCAAGTCAGGTGGAATACATGTGTGATAATCTGAAATACCGTGAAAACGTGATCGTTTCTCTTCATCCGCACAATGATCGTGGATGTGGCGTTGCAGACTCCGAGATGGGTCTTCTTGCAGGTGCTGACCGAATTGAGGGAACTTTGTTCGGAAATGGTGAGCGTACCGGTAATGTGGATATTGTAACGCTTGGTATGAATATGTATTCTCAGGGTGTGGACCCGAAGATTGATTTTTCTGATATGCCGCATATTTGTGAGGTTTATGAGAAATGTACCGGAATGCAGATCTATGAAAGAAGTCCGTACAGTGGAGCTCTTGTATTTGCTGCATTTTCCGGATCTCATCAGGATGCCATCGCAAAGGGTATGCACTGGAGAGAGAATGGAGATCTGGAGCACTGGACTGTTCCGTATCTGCCGATCGATCCGACAGATGTGGGAAGAAACTACGACGCAGATGTTATCCGTATCAACAGCCAGTCCGGAAAGGGCGGTGTAGGCTATATACTGGAGACAAAGTTTGGCCTGAACCTTCCTCCGAAAATGCGCGAGGCTATGGGCTATGCAGCCAAAGCAGTGTCCGATCACAAGCACAAAGAGCTTCATCCGGACGAGATCTTCAGTCTGTTCAAATCTACCTTCGAAAATGTGGTTGAACCATACAGCATCAATGATGTTCATTTCCAGCAGAAGGAAGACGGCATCGTAACACGGGTTACTTCTACATTCCGTGGAAAAACCATCGTTACAGAGGCTTCCGGAAATGGTCGTCTGGATGCGGTAAGCAATGCACTGAAGAAAGCTTACGAACTGAAATACACACTGGAGACTTATCAGGAGCATGCTCTGGAGCAGAGTTCTTCCTCCAAGGCTATCGCTTATGTGGGAATCCGTAAACCGGATGGAACGCTTGCCTGGGGAGCGGGTGTTGATCAGGATATCATCCGTGCCTCTATTGATGCACTGGTAACTGCGATCAACAATCGATAAGCATCCGGTTCCGGATAGGTTTACAAAAAATGAGAAGCTGCCATAAAACGCAGCTTCTTTTTTTGCCGTGCAGATGCTATAATAGTGCGGAATGTGAAAATAACAGTGAGTAAGAGGGATATTATGAAAAATAGGAAAAAAAACAGAAGCTCATACAACCTGTCTGCAGAGCTGAAAAACGCTCTGAAATATCTGCTGATATGGGGAATGATCCTGATCTTTTCCGCATATCTGCTTAGTGATTCGGAGATCCTCGGAAATGTAAAGCAGCAGGCAAGACCGGATACCTGGTCTATGATCGGTGCGGGAGGAAGCTTTGAAGAGGAGTTTACCTGCAAAACGAACCGTCTGTCCGGTGTGGAGCTTTTTCTTTCTACAGAGAGTGCATCGGTTGCTGGAACGTTTCAGATAACGCTGTATCAGAATGAAAGGGAGATCCAGAGCTGGCAGGCCAGCAGACTGACCATATCGTCGGGGGATACCACGTATTTCCGGCTTGACCAGAAGCTTACGGAATGTAAGGGGCAGAAATTCCGGATCGTTTTAGATGGCGCAAAAGGGGATACCGGAGTGGCTGCAGGGTTGGTGAGCCAGAAGGATGATACACAGACACTTGCCTATCGGATCATTTCCAGGCCATTTCCAAAATCACTGGTGTTTCTGGTGATTGGAGCGGCGGCAGCTGTGATGCTGGTGATCTTTGCATTTCTGAAACGCAGACAGCTCCGGGCAGAAGTGGTGTTTGCCATTGCTTATATTTTTATGAGTATCTGTACGCTGGCGGCGGTTCCGGCCTTTAATTCGCCGGATGAGTACAGCCATTATCTGAGAAGCTATGAGGTTTCCAGAGGATATCTGACGTCGGAAGGCAACGGAGGAAACGACTTATTCTCATATGGAAGGACGTTTAACAGTGGTCTGGTTCCGGAATTTTCCGCCAAGGATCATGTATCATTATGGGATATCGGAGAGAATGCAGATCAGCGTATCGACCGGGAAAAAACACAGTTTTACGGATTTGGAAATACAGCCTTGTATGCACCTACTTCGTATCTTCCCCAGGCAGTAGGGATCCGCATTGCAGATCTGTTTACGGACCGGCCGATGGTTCTTGCCTATGCGGGAAGGATCGCCAATATGCTTATGTTTGGACTGTTCTTTTTCTTTGCCATTCGTCTGACGCCTGTTGGGAAAAATTTCCTCGTACTTCTGGGGCTGGTACCTGTGAATATCCAGTCAGCAAATTCCATGTCAGCAGATGCCCTGGCCCTGGCTCTGACGGTTGCTCTGGCTGCCTTTGTACTGGCTATGCGATATAAACAAAAAGAAGTGATGAGTAGAAGACAGCTGATATGGATGTACGTGCTGACCGGATTCCTGTGTCTTTGCAAAGTGGTTTACATGCCGTTTTGCCTGCTCCTGTTCTTGATTCCGAAAGAACGGTTTAAAAGCAGGAAAAATTACTGGTTTCATGTGGTCTGTGCAGGAGCTGTGATCCTGATCTTAAGTTTCGGCTGGCTGGCCATTGCGTCCCGATATCTTTGTGAGTCACAGCCAGGTGTGGATACAGCTGCACAGCTTGTGGGGATCCTGAAGGATCCGGCTGCCTTTGTCCTGACTTTTGTGCGGAGCCTGGATAATTTTGGTGTGACCTATCTTACAGAAATGATAGGAAGTAATCTTGGATGGCTGAACATTCCTGTCTGTGCCCTGCTGGCAATGGGATATCTTCTGGTTCTGGTCCTTCAAGTTTCCGGGAATGATGATATGTCGGGAATCCGTCTGGATCTTCCGGTAAAGAGCATTCTGGGAGGAGTCAGTCTCCTGGTATTTGCGCTGATCTTTGTAACGTTATACGGACAGTGGACAGCCTATGGCTACGATAAGATCCTGGGCGTGCAGGGACGGTATTTTCTGCCGCTTCTTTTTCCGCTGATCCTTGCGCTGAAGCCCAAACGGTTTGCCGAAGGAGCCGGGGAAACACCATGGGGACTGTTTCTGGGAGCCTGGAGTATCGATCTGTGTGTTTATGCGACACTTTTCGTGCAGGCCCTGTGCCGTTTTGCATAAGGTGTCGGATCTGGTCGAGCAAAAATCCTTGACTGGCTGAAAACAAAATATTATAATCAAATCTGTAAATAACAGAGGAAAAAACTGTTCTGAAAAAGGATAAACAGGCAGATAGAAGTACGATTTCCGGAAAGTGGGTGTACAACATTGGACGGAGATGGAGACGCTATCTGCCTTTTTTTCTGAAATGAAATAGGGCATGAGTGTGGATAACTCTGCGATTTTATGTGGATTTTATGTGGAATACATGTGGAAAAGGTGTGGATAAAACACAAATACCGCCGTTGAAGCGTTAAATACGGGAAAAAGCTTGACATATTCAATATTATTAAATATAATTTTCCCATACATTACAAAAATGTTACAAACATGTAAAGGAAATCGTAATGATCCGTATTTATCCGGAAAGCGATGATAATGGGGGCTGTGATGTCGCATCGGAGGATTATGGGCTGTTACAGAAAATGAAACGCAAGGAATGAGATTATGAAAGTTGAGAAAGATTTACGTGAGACTGACGGAGTGCAGGATGAACGTAGAAATGGAAAAACCGGAGGAAATTCCGCGCGCAGTTTTGCAGTGCTGACATTATGTGCAGTTTTGGCGATGGTTATTTCTCTGGGGACAAGGACATTTGCAGAAAGTGAGGGAGGCAGGGTTTATGCAGCTTCAGATGGAGGAGAGGGCTCTCCCTATGAAGAGGTTGCTGTTCCTACCGGGATTGCAGGTGTGGTTTCAGGGGTTACGGATACACCATTATCCGGAAGCACGGTTACAAGGATCGGAAGCTCCTGTGAGCAGGTGATCGTAGGCCAGAGAGTACAGAAAGTAACCAATACTGCTGCAGATCTTAATGTAAGCTCCTCTATGGAAAACAAAGTAAATGAACTTGATGCAAGGTCGATTACATTGGCAGAAAATCCCACACTGATGTCAGATGAAGACTATGATACACTTCTGAGGATCGTGGAGGCAGAAGCAGGAAGTGAAGATATCAAGGGCCGTGTTCTGGTGGCTAACGTCATCATGAACCGTGTAAAAAGCGAAGATTTTCCGAATACGGTGACAGAGGTTGTCTGGGATAACAGTGACGGCGTTCCGCAGTTTTCACCGACCTATGATGGCAGGATCAATGAAGTTGCAGTTTCCGATGAAACAAGGGAAGCTGTCAAGCAGGCGCTGAAGGGTACGGATTATTCTGAAGGTGCACTGTTCTTTATCCAGAAATCTGCAGCAGAGGAACATAATGTGAAATGGTTTGAAAAGGACCTGAAGAGGCTCTTTAAATACGGGGTCCATGAATTTTATACATATAAATAGGAAGAACTGATGCAGTACAGAAGGAACCAACCGCCGGCAGAAACAGACCGGCGGTTTCTTTTTATCCGAAAGCTGTGAATATCTGTCTGATCACAGGGTGGGATTGGGCAAGACAGATTCTTTTTTAAAAGTGGTGGCATTTTCCATAATTCCATGCTATAATGTGATAACGTTGAAAAGAAAACGAATATCTTACAATAGAAAGGCGGAACACCAATGCAGGTATTGTACAAGAGCACCAGAGGAAAAGAGCAGGCAGTTACAGCGTCTATGGCCATACTTAAGGGCCTTTCTGAGGACGGCGGACTGTTCGTGCCTGAAAGCATTCCACAGCTGGATGTACCAATGGACAAGCTGGCACAGATGACCTACCAGGAGACAGCATATGAGGTAATGAGCCGTTTCCTTACAGATTTTACCGAGGATGAGCTTAAGAACTGTATCAACAAAGCATACGACAGCAAATTTGATACAGAAAAGATCGCGCCTCTTCATGAAGCGGATGGGGCATATTTCCTGGAACTGTTCCATGGCGCGACCATTGCATTTAAGGATATGGCACTTTCCATTCTTCCGCATCTGATGACAACTGCAGCGAAGAAGAATAATGTTAAGAATGAGATCGTGATCCTTACCGCAACATCAGGAGATACCGGTAAAGCTGCCATGGCAGGCTTTGCAGATGTGCCGGGAACGAAGATCATTGTATTTTATCCGAAGCATGGTGTCAGCCCGATCCAGGAGAAACAGATGGTAACTCAGAAGGGTGCCAACACTTATGTGGTAGGTATTACCGGTAACTTTGATGATGCCCAGACTGCAGTTAAGAAGATGTTCAATGATCATGAGCTGGCAGCAGAGCTGGATCAGGCAGGCTTCCAGTTTTCTTCTGCAAACTCTATCAACATCGGTCGTCTTGTTCCTCAGATCGTATATTATGTATATGCCTACGCATCACTGGTACGCGACGGCAGGATCAAAGACGGACAGGAGATCAATGTGGTAGTTCCTACCGGAAACTTCGGAAATATCCTTGCTGCATACTATGCGAAACAGATGGGACTTCCGATCCACAAGCTGATCTGTGCATCGAATGAGAACCGTGTTCTTTATGATTTCTTCCGCACAGGAACCTATGACAGAAAAAGAGATTTCATCCTTACGACATCTCCTTCCATGGATATCCTGATCTCCAGCAATCTGGAAAGACTGATCTATCGTCTTACCGGAGAAAATGCTGAAAAATGTGCAGAGCTTATGAAATCCTTAAGTGAGGGCGGCGAATATACCATTACTGACGAGATGAAAGCACAGCTTGTTGATTTTTATGGTAATTTCTGCAGTGAAGATGAGACTGCACAGGCCATCAGTGATATCTACAAAAACAGCAATTATGTGATCGATACGCATACTGCAGTTGCAGCCGGCGTATATAAGAAGTATGTAAGTGAGACAGCGGATCATCTTCCGACAGTGATCGCCTCTACTGCAAGTCCGTATAAATTCACAAGAAGTGTTATGGAAGCACTTGGTGAGGAGCATAAAGATCTGGATGATTTTGGCCTTGTAGACGCATTAAGTGCGCTTTCCGGAGTACCTGTTCCACGTGCAGTTGAAGAAATCCGTACTGCCCCGGTTCTTCATGACAGGGTGGTAGATGCAGTGGATATGCCGGCAGCAGTAAAGGATATCCTTAAGATCAAATAATAATTGATAATAAAATCAGTAAGAAAATGTATTTTCTGTTGAAAAAGCACAAATACTGGTTTATAATAAAAACAACGAAAACCGAATCCTGGAATGTTCGATCCCCCTTTTCTTTTTGAACCTACATTGACATTTTGGGAATCCAAAATCGCAGGTTGGATGTCAGACCTCACGTCGTGGTAGGCAGAAGACACTGTTGAGGATACCCACCTAGCATCTGCTAGGCGTCAAAAATAAGGGAACGGCATCCCGGGATTAATCGGTTAAAGACATAGAGCCGGTTAGTGGCTCTTTTTTCATATATGGGAGGAATTACAGCATGAGTGTTTCTGAAAGGAAATTTGGGACACTTCCTACAGGGGAAGAAGTAAAAATCTATCATCTTGAGAATAAAAAAGGTGCCTATGCGGAAGTGCTTCAGTATGGTGCGATCCTGGTGAAGATGTGTGTTCCGGATAAGAACGGAGATCTGAAGGATGTGGTCCTTGGATATGACGATATCCGGGGATATGAGATTAATGGATGCTTTTTCGGTGCGATCATTGGAAGAAGTGGAAACCGTATCGAGAATTCCAGATTTTTTATTGACGATAAAGAAGTGGTTCTTGCAGAGAATGAGAATCATAACAATCTTCACAGCGGTCCGGATGGCTTTGAGAAAAAGCTGTGGGAAGTAAAAGAAATTTCCCAGGAGAAGAACAGCGTGGATTTCTTCCGCATCAGTCCGGATGGAGAGAACGGATTTCCGGGAGAATTTTCCATTGTTGTGAAATATGAATTCACAGAGGAAAACGAACTGAAGATTTTTTACAGAGGACGCTCTGATGCAGCTACCGTTGCCAATATGACCAACCATTCTTATTTTAATCTGAACGGAGAAGGCAGCGGAGATGTGCTTGACCAGGAAGTATGTATTCATGCGAAGTATTTTACTCCGGTAAAAGACAGCCAGTCCATTCCTACCGGTGAATATGCACCGGTGGCGGGAACGCCGATGGATTTCAATGTTTCCAAACCGATCGGCAGAGACATTGAGGCGGACTTTGAACAGCTGAAGTTTACAGGCGGTTATGACCATAACTATGTAACCGATAATTATGCAAAGGGCAATGTCCGTTCGATCGCTACTGCATACTGCAGGGAATCCGGTATCGGTATGGAGGTTTCCTCCGACTGTCCGTGTGTGCAGTTCTATGCAGGCAATTTTGTTAAGGATGAGAAGGGAAAGAACGGTCATGTTTATCACGAACGTTATGGATTCTGCCTGGAAACACAGGTGGAGCCAAATGCAGTCAATGTGGAGGATTTCCATTCTCCGATCCTGCTTCCCGGTGAAGAGTACAGCTCCGAAACAGTTTACCGTTTTTTTGTGAAATAACAGACAAACAGAAATAAAAGAGGTGCGAGAAGGCAATGCAGATACGTGTGGCAGAAGAGAAGGATGCAGCAACACTTTTGGAAATTTATTCCTACTACGTAGAAAAAACTGCGATCACATTTGAATACGAAACACCTTCCATAGAAGAGTTTACGCATCGGATCCATGATATAAAGGCGAAATATCCGTATATTGTGGCAGAAGAGAAGGGAGAGATCCTGGGATATGCCTATGGTTCTGCGTTTCATCCGAGGGCTGCTTATGGCTGGTGTGCGGAAATGTCCATTTATGTGAGGCATGACCGGCGGGGCAGCGGTGCAGGAGGCAGACTCTATCGAGCCCTGGAGAGTCTTCTTGCAGAGATGGGAATTCTGAACCTGAATGCCTGCATTGCAGTTGCACCAAAAGATGATGAATACCTGACCAGTGCCAGTGTGGATTTTCATAAACATTTCGGTTATAAGCGTGTGGGAGAGTTCCACAGATGCGGCTATAAGTTTAACCGTTGGTATAATATGGTATGGATGGAAAAGATGATAGGCGAACATAAGAGCCTGCAGCCGGAAGTAAAGCTTTTTCCGGAAATCCAGGATAAGATCGGATTTGAACGTTTTTCCTGGTGAAAAAAGAAACCTGAGGGAGGTCAGCATGGACGAGGAAAAGAAAAATATAATCCAGCTCATGCTGGGATTTGTGCGCAGGGCAAACGGAGATCATGTCAGTGCATATGCGGCCCAGGCAGCGTATTTTCTGATCATGTCTTTTATCCCGTTTATACTGTTTCTTACAACGCTGATCCGTTATACACCGTTAAGCTATAATGTTGTCAGGGATGCCATCATCGGGTTTGTGCCCGGAAATCTGCAGACCTTTGTGCTGAGCATTGTGGTAGAAGTATACAAAAGAAGTACAGCCATCGTGCCGTTGTCTGCGTTGATGGCGCTCTGGGCGTCCGGAAAGGGAATGCAGGCGATCACCAATGGCTTAAATACCATTTATCATGTAAAGGAAACCCGAAACTGGCTGATGACCCGAATCTATTCGGTTTTTTATATGCTGTTGTTTGTGCTGGCGATCATTGTCACTCTTCTGGTCCTAGTTCTTGGTAATCGAATCCAAGTAGCTGCACAGAGAACCATTCCGATTCTCGGGAGGCTGCTGGCCAAGGTTATAGGGGCCAGGACATTGCTTGTATTTGCCGTGCTGTTTGCAGTGTTTCTGGTCCTTTATAAAGTGCTTCCAAACCGAAAGGCAACCTTTAAAAGCCAGCTTCCGGGTGCATTTATGATCGCAGTGGCATGGATGATATTTTCCTATGGATTTTCCCTGTATTTTGAATTTTTTCCGAGTTTTGGAAATATGTACGGAAGTCTGACTGCGCTGATCATGGTAATGCTGTGGCTGTATGTGTGTATGAACCTGCTTCTTTACGGGGCGGAGATCAATGCCTACTTCGAAAATGAATTCCGAAAGGCCCAGAGATCTGTAAAAACACTTCTTTCCAAGAAAGAAAATGAAAAAAACAGTTCCAAAGAATCCTGACTTTGCGCTTGACAGAAGGCAGACCTTGTGGCATAGTATTAAAAGACAGAAAAGCTGTGAAGGTGTTTATAGAGGATCATTTTCTCACAGAGAAGGGAAGTCACCGGCTGTAAGCTTCCCCGGGTTCAGATGGTTCTTGAACTTCCCACCGGAGCTTCCTCTCTGAAGTAACAGTAGGAGATGACGTAAGCTGCGCGTTAAGCAGACAAGAGGTGCCCGTGATCTTTTCATGGGAAACTGGGTGGTACCGCGGATATTCCGTCCCTTTTATAAGGGACGGTTTTTTTATTGCCCATATCTGGATCTTCGGGGTGGGCGGCGGATCATTTGATCATTTTAATTAAAGGAGAAATAGACCATGGATATGAAAGAAAGACTTCAGGAACTGGCTGAAAATGCCAGAAAACGGATCGAGGAATCCGAGGGCCTGGATAAGCTGAATGATGTGCGTGTTGCATATCTTGGAAAAAAAGGTGAGCTTACTGCAATCTTAAAAGGTATGAAGGATGTTGCTCCGGAAGAACGTCCGAAGGTTGGACAGCTTGTCAATGAGACAAGAGCTAAGATCGAAGAACTTCTGGAAGCCTCCAAAAAGGATTTCGAGGAGAAGGTCCGTGAGGAAAAAATGAAGGCAGAAGTGATCGATGTAACACTTCCTGCAAAGAAAGCGAAGATCGGTCATCGCCATCCGAATACTATCGCACTGGAAGAAGTTGAGCGTATTTTCATCGGAATGGGCTATGAGGTTGTGGAAGGTCCGGAGGTTGAGTATGCGGACTACAACTTTACAAAGCTGAATATTCCGGAGGATCATCCGGCAAGAGATGAGCAGGATACATTCTTTATCAATGATTCCATTCTGCTCCGTTCCCAGACATCACCGGTGCAGGCACGTGAGATGGAAAAAGGCAAGCTTCCGATCCGTATGATCGCACCTGGCCGTGTATTCCGTTCTGACGAGGTAGATGCAACACATTCACCTTCCTTCCATCAGATCGAGGGCCTTGTTATTGATAAGAATGTTACGTTTGCAGATCTTAAGGGAACCCTTCAGGAGTTTGCAAAAGAGCTGTTCGGACCGGAGACAAAGACCAAATTCCGTCCGCATCATTTCCCGTTCACAGAGCCGAGCGCTGAAGTTGATGTTTCCTGCTTCAAATGCGGCGGAAAAGGCTGCCGTTTCTGTAAAGGTTCCGGCTGGATCGAAATCCTTGGCTGTGGTATGGTTCATCCGAATGTTCTCCGTATGTGCGGGATCGATCCGGATGAGTATACAGGATTTGCCTTTGGTGTAGGTCTGGAGCGTATCGCACTTCTGAAATATGAGATCGATGATATGCGTCTTCTCTATGAGAACGACAGCAGATTCCTGAAACAGTTCTAAAACAGTGAACACGGATCATGAGTATCCGTCTGACAGTAAATATAGAAAAAAGAAGGGACAACCAAAATGAATACTTCATTATCTTGGATTAAAACATATGTGCCGGATCTGGATGTAACGGCACAGGAATATACAGATGCCATGACCTTAACAGGCACAAAGGTAGAGGGCTTTACAGAGCTGGATGCAGATCTCGATAAGATCGTGATCGGCCAGATCGATAAGATCGAGAAACATCCGGATGCAGATAAGCTGATCATCTGCCAGGTAAATATCGGAACTGAGAGTGTGCAGATCGTAACAGGCGCTCCAAATGTAAAAGAAGGAGATAAGGTTCCGGTTGTTCTTGATGGCGGACGTGTTGCAGGCGGCCATGATGGAAAAATGACTCCCGGAGGGATCAAGATCAAAAAAGGCAAACTCCGTGGCGTTGAGTCCTTTGGTATGATGTGCTCTATCGAGGAACTTGGAAGCACCAGAGAAATGTATCCGGAAGCACCGGAATACGGAATCTATATTTTTCCTGAGGACGCAGTTGTGGGTGAGAGCGCTGTTAAGGCACTTGGCCTTGACGATGTGGTATTTGAGTATGAGATCACTTCCAACCGTGTAGACTGCTACGGTGTTCTTGGAATCGCAAGAGAGGCAGCAGCAACCTTCCAGAAGAAATTCTGCCCGCCGATTGTAGAGGTTAAGGAAAATGATGAGAAAGCTTCCGATTATGTAAAGGTTACTGTAGAGGATCCGGAGCTTTGCCCGCGTTACTGCGCAAGAGTTGTAAAAAATGTCAAGATCGGTCCGTCCCCGAAGTGGATGCAGAGATGTCTGGCTTCCAATGGAATCCGCCCGATCAACAACCTGGTTGATATCACAAACTATGTAATGGAAGAGTTTGGACAGCCAATGCATGCATATGATCTGGATACCATCGCAAATCAGGAGATCGTTGTACGCCGTGCAGGAAAAGATGAGAAATTCGTCACACTGGATGGCCAGGAGCGTATCATGGATGAGAACGTTCTGATGATTTGTGACGGTGAGAAGGCTGTCGGCATCGCGGGTATCATGGGTGGAGAGAATTCCATGATTACAGACGATGTAAAAACGGTTCTTTTTGAGGCGGCGTGCTTCGATGGAACCAGCATCCGTCTTTCTTCCAAGAGGATCGGACTTCGTACAGATGCATCCGGTAAATTTGAGAAGGGTCTTGACCCGAACAATGCACAGGCTGCAATTGACCGTGCATGCCAGCTGATGGAAGAGCTTGGTGCAGGTGAGGTTGTAGGCGGAATGGTTGATGTCTGCAGCGAGACAAGAGAGCCATCCAGAGTAAAATTTGAGCCTGAGAAGATCAACAAGCTTCTTGGAACCAGCCTTACAAAAGAAGAGATGATCGATTATCTTGGACGTGTAGAACTGGCTTATGATGAAAAAACAGACGAGATCGTTGCACCGACATTCCGTCAGGATATCCACTGTAATGCAGATGTTGCAGAGGAGGTTGCAAGATTCTATGGCTATGATAAGATCCCGATGACACTTCCTACAGGAGAGGCTACTACAGGTAAGCTGCCATTTAAGCTTCGTATCCAGGAGGTTGCAAGAGATATCGCAGAATACTGCGGATTCTCAGAGGGAATGTCCTATTCTTTCGAAAGCCCGAAGGTATTTGACAAGCTTTGTATTCCTGAGGACAGTGATCTTCGTAAAGTTATCACCATCAGCAATCCTCTTGGAGAGGACTACAGTATCATGCGTACAAGCACACTGAACGGTATGCTGGCATCCCTTTCCACAAACTATAACAGACGTAATAAAGATGTTCGTCTTTACGAGCTTGGAAATATCTATCTTCCGAAGTCCCTTCCGGTCACAGAGCTTCCGGATGAGCGTACCATGTTTACACTTGGAATGTACGGAAAAGGCGATTTCTTTGATATGAAGGGTGTATGCGAGGAGTTCTTCGAGAAGATCGGAATGAAGAAAAAGGTTACCTACGATCCAAACAGCGGAAAACCATTCCTTCATCCGGGAAGACAGGCTAACATGATTTACGAGGGTAAGGTAGTTGGATACTTAGGTGAGGTTCATCCGGCTGTTGCAGATAATTACTCTATCGGAGAAAAGGCATATATCGCAGTGATCGACATTCTGGATGTTCTGGAATTTGCTGGTTTCAACCACAAATATACAGGAATTGCCAAATATCCGGCTGTAACTCGTGACCTGAGCCTTGTAGTTCCCCATGCAGTTCTCGCAGGACAGATTGAGGAGATTTTTGATCAGAGAGGCGGAAATATTCTTGAGAGTTATCAGCTGTTCGATATCTACGAGGGCGCACAGATTGAGAAAGGTTTCAAATCCATGGCTTATTCTCTGGTATTCCGTGCCCATGACAAGACTCTTGGTGAAAACGAGATCTCCGCAGCAATGAAAAAGATCATGAATGGTCTTAACGGACTTGGAATCGAGCTGAGAAGCTGATGTTGATCTACATTGTAAGACATGGCCTGACTGAGTGGAATAAATTAAAAAAGCTTCAGGGTGCAGCGGATGTACCTCTTGCGAAGGAAGGGATCCTTCTTGCAGAAAAAACCGGAGAAGCTCTCCGTAATGTGAAGTTTGATATCTGTTTTACAAGTCCGCTCTCAAGGGCAAAACAGACAGCAGAATATGTTCTGGGGAAACGTGACGTTCCGATCATACCGGATAAACGGATCCAGGAGATCGATTTTGGTGTGTTGGAGGGTGATCAAGTAAGAGATGCAGATGGCAATTATATCGATCCGCAGATCGAGACTTTTTTCCGTGCTCCGGTAAATTTTAAACGACCGGAAAAGGGCGAGGATATTTTTGATGTGATCGCCAGGACAAAGGATTTCTGGGATGAAATAACATCAGATCCGACTCTTGCGGATAAAACAATTCTTGTTACCTCTCATGGATGTGCAGTCCGTGCTCTTCTTCAGAATGTAGATCCTGATCCGGAGAATTTCTGGAGAGGCTCCGTGCCGCCAAACTGCTGTGTTAATCTTGTGGAAGTAAAGAATGGAAAGACAACGCTTCTGGAAGAAGATAGAGTTTATGCATAGAAAATAATGAGAAACGCAGAATAACTGTAATGGCTGTTCTGCGTTTCTTTTTTTGCTTGTTTTTATTGGTGAAATTTCACAGGTTATGATTGACTAATTGAGATAAAATGAGATAAAATATATAAAGACGATGAATAATTCAGAAAAATAAAAGTTAAACTTTACTAATTATATAAAGATGCAGAATTGTGTTGGAATTATATGAAATCATTTAACCAAGTGCGGATTGCGAATATCCGCCTACGGATAGAGGATAATTACTGATAGTGATGTGATATATGGAATGGGGTGAGTATATGCAGTCATTAAATGAGACAAAAGCAGGGGAAAGCTACACGATCAAGTGGATGACCGGAATGCCGGAGACTATGGAACAGATCAGGCAATATGATGTCAGTGAAGGAAAGACCGTACAGATCATAAGCAGGATACTTGGCGGAGTGATCGTAGGTGTTTGCGGACGCAGGATCCTGATCAGCGATGATGCAGCCTGCCGTATAAAAGTATAAATAAAAGTCTAAATAGAAAAAAGACGAAAGGACAATTCTTTTGGCGAAGGAATTGTCCTTTCTGGTTGTTTTAGGGAAGATGTTATGATAGTATGGGAACAAAAGAGTAACTTTTTTCAAAAATAAAGACAGGGGAGGCATATTATGGGAAAAAAGTTTATGAATACAGTGCTGTTTCTGGCAGTAACAGTGGCCGCGGCAACCCTGACTGCTTATGTTGGAAAAGGCTCCGGGAATGTGTTGCTTTATAATTTTACATTTCTGGGACTTATGCTGATCATATACGCAGTGGGGCTTTTTGCAGGTTTATATCGGATGGATAACCTGTCAAGAGCACTGAAGCATGGCGCTGGTGAGATCACAGAAGTGTTTCAGCTTCCGGGAAGAGCCAGAAAAGAAGAGATTGGGCAGCTGCGAGGGATTTTCGGTGACCGCTATCTCGACAAAAAGATGGATGATTTTGTTGACAGTATCAGCAGAACGGAAGAAGGGATCGCTGAAGTAGAGGATTTTGTGAATATTGAGGATGTAGATGTACATATCCACAAGAGACTCCTTGAGATGGCTCCGGACATTTTTACAAGCCTTGGTATCCTTGGAACATTTATCGGTCTTGTGTGGGGACTTAAGAACTTCCAGCCCACAGATTATGAAGTGATGACAAGCTCTGTATCCGCTCTTGTAGATGGTATCAAAGTTGCGTTTCTGACTTCCATTTATGGAGTTGCACTTTCTGTTGTGTACACATTTGGGATGAAAAGCGGATATTCTGCGATGTCCCAGGCGATGCAGGATTTTCTGGATCGTTTTCACGCACTGGTGCTTCCTACTGCGGAGAATGAGTCCTGGAATCTCCTTGTTTCCAGCCAGAAGACACAGACAGAAGCCATGAAACAGATGGCGGAACAGTTTTCTGTGCAGATGGCAGATAGCTTTGAGAAAGTGATCACACCTACTTTTCAGAAGATGAATGATTCTCTGGATGTTCTTACCGCATCTGTGACAAAAGGGCAGCAGGATGCGATCCGGGAGATCCTGGATACGTTTTTAAGCGAGATGCATGGTTCCTTTCAGATGCAGTTTGAAGATTTTAATGATGCTCTGGCAGAACTTAAGAAGGTGCAGAAGGAGAATACAGAATATACATCAGAATTGTACAAGACCATGAGCAGTCAGCTGAGTGAAACCTTTACGAAGCAGGAACGTGCCATGAAGGATGCCATTAAGGAAATCGATGAGATGCAGAGCAGTTATATGAAGACTGCAGATCGTATTATCCGGGATAATCAGATGATCCAGCAGCTACAGAAACAGGATTACGAAAAGTTTGCCCGGCATATGCATGAAAATGAAAAAGAATCCGCAGATCTCTGGAAAACCTGCAATGCATCTATGCGCCAGTATGTGGACAGTGCTGCAGAAGGGATGAAAGCAGTTGCGGATTCCAATAGGATCAGCGAGGAGCTTCTTCGTGAAGATAAGAAGATGATCGAAGATTTTGAAGCCAGAGTGAAAGAATTTACTGAGAGCCAGAAGATGGTCAATAGTGTTCTGGATGAGGTACGCAGGCTTCTTTCTGAGATCAAGACGGCAAAAAATAACCGTGATATCCATCTGATCGCCGGACAGCCCTGGGGTTATGGAAGCAATGCCGGTATCCAGGAACTTAAGGATAAGCTGACGGGTCTGGAGGATCTTCTGGAAGGACAGGGTGCAAGACAGGAAGCGCTGCTGGATGAGATCGAGCGCAGTATCCGTGAGGCAACGAAGGCAGCACAGAAAAGCCGTTTTGGTTTATTTAAATAAGAGAGGAATTGTCAATGCGCAAAAAAAGAAAGCCGGAGGAGCATGGGTTTAATGTCTGGCGTTCTTATTCGGATATGATGGCAGGAGTTTTGCTGCTTTTTGTTCTGATCATGTGTGTGACACTTTTTCAGGCACAGAAGAGCTATCAGGACAGTCTGAAGGAACGGGATGAAAAAATCACTCTTCAGGAAAAATATACAGAAGAGCTTCTGGAAAAACAGAATGCGCTGGATGAGCAGGCGGGGACATTAAAGAGCCAGGATGAGCAGATCAAGTCCAAGGACAAGCAGATCAAATCTCAGGATGAAGAATTGTCTTCTCTGGCGGAGAAGCTTGCCAAACAGCAGGAAACGCTTGAGGCGCAGCAGAAAAAGCTGGCCTCTCAGAAAAAGAAGCTTTCCAGCCAACAGGATACATTGAAAGAGCAGCAGTCTGCGCTGGATGAAAAAACAGAGCTTCTGGAAGAGCAACAGGAGAAGATTGACAAGATCATCGGCGTGAAAGCTGAGGTTGTGGAAGCTTTGCAGAAGGAATTTGAAAAAAAGAACCTCAATGTGGATATTGATCCACAGACAGGTGCGCTGACGCTGAATGCCAATGTTATGTTTGATTATGATCAGGCAGAGCTTACCGATTCCGGTAAGATGACATTGTCTATGGTGCTGCCGACATATTGTAAGGTATTGCTGGATGATTCCTATAAGAAATATCTTGGCGAGATCATTATTGATGGTTATACGGATACAGACGGAGATTACAGTTATAACCTGGAGCTGTCACAGAAGAGGTCTCTGGCGGTAGCGCAGTATCTTTTGGATATTAAGAGTGATTTTCTGAAGGATTCACAGGTTCAGGAACTGAAGGATTGTCTGACAGTGAATGGGCATTCCATGTCAGATCCGGTTCTGGATGCAGATGGAAATGTAGATAAGGATGCGTCCAGACGTGTAGAGGTAAAATTCCGTTTGAAGGATGAAGAGATGATCCAGGAACTGAATAAGATCATGCAGGGAGATTCTGCAGAGTCCGACAGTACTGCTCAGAAAAAAGAAAAGAATCAGAAAGAAAATCAGGATAATAAGCAGTAATAAAATATGGCTGTTTTATATTTTATTAGGGAGGATTGGGTATGAAAAGAAAACTGGCATTGATGCTGACAATGACGCTTCTGGCTGGCAGCCTGGATTCGGGAATGCTGGTCAGTGCAGCTGATTTTTCAGCAGAAGAGAGTGTGGAACAGGCAGTGGAAGAGGAACTGCAGCCAACTGAGGAAAACGGTGCTGAGGAATTGACGGATGCAGAGGAGGAGTTGCCATCCGATGAGACAAATGTTTCTGAGGCAGAACTGGTTGATGATCCCGGAGAAGACGGATCAGAAATGACAGAGTCCGGTGTGAATGAAGCGGATATTTCTACGGAACTGGAAACAGAACCGGAAACAGATCCGGAATTGGAAGAGGAACCGGAGCTGGAAGAGGAGCCGGAAAGTCTGGCAGAAGATCCTGGATCTGCGGAAGTGGAAGAAGCTCAGCTTGAGGATGGCAGTGAAGATGCATTATCTGGAGGTGCGGATAATGCAGGATTTGAATGGAACGGACTGCGCTGTGCTTCCAATGAAAAAGGTGAGGTTACGATCAAAGCGGTCATTAACGATGACCATTATGATAAGAATAACAATAAGATAAAAAGTGACAGATGCGCTTATGTGAATGGAAACATTCCATCTTCGATCAATGGCAAGCCGGTTGTACGGATCGATACCGGGGCATTTTCAGACTGTATTAATATGACAAGTCTGAATATTCCGGATTCTGTAAAAGAGATCGGACGAGGAGCTTTTTCCGGTTGTACATCCCTTTCTTCCATCCGCATTCCTGATAATGGGGTGGTGGTAGAAGCAGGTGCATTCGAGCGATGTACAAGTCTTACCCGTATCCATATCCCTGCATCGATGGTCACACATGGTTATGTGGGTGAGAGTCCGGCGTATCCGGGAATTTTTGCGGGAGATGCAGGTCTGACGACGGTCACTTTTGGGAAAGGGATCACAAAGATCGCCAAGGGATTATTTTTGCAGTGTCCTGGTGTGAGAAAGATCGTTGTTCCGGATACTGTAAAAAATATCGAGGCATATGCGTTTCGGAGTTGTTCTGCACTTACGGAAGTGATTCTTCCGGAAGGCCTGGAAAATATTTATAATGGAGCGTTTTCCTACAGTGAGAGGTTGACTTCCGTGAAGCTTCCATCTACGCTGAAATTTCTGGATGTAGGAGCTTTCGGAGATTGTACAGGTCTTACGACGATCAACATCCCACCAAAAATGAAGACCCATGATACCACAGCGGCGAACCGGCAGTGGCCAGGTCCCTTTTATGGCTGTAAAAATCTGAAAAATGTGACTTTGGACAACGGAATGGAGGAAGTTCCAAGAGGGATTTTTTATGCACCCTCCGGTGATATAGGGCTGGAGGAAATTGTGATTCCGGATAGTGTGAAATGGATCGGGTACAGTGCGTTTTTTGGCTGTAAAAATCTCAAAAAGGTGACTCTTTCCAAAAAGCTGGAGGGTATTGATTCAGAAGCTTTTCAGAACTGCAAAAATATGAAATTATCAGAACGCGACCTTCCGAAAACGCTGAAAACGATCCGTGATAATGTTTTTGCTAACTGTACAAGCCTGGAAAATGTTGTACTTCCAGATTCCCTGGAGTATCTTGGGATAAGTGTGTTCTATAACTGCCAGAGTCTGACAGAAGTAAATATTCCGGCTGGTGTGGAGACAAATGGAGCTACAGGAAATTACTATGATATGGGCGGCCCTTTTGCAGATTGCGTGAATCTGAAAAAGGTAACCTTTGGAAAAGGAATCAAGAAAATTGCACAGGGACTGTTTTACCGATGTACGGGAATCGAATCCATAGAGATTCCTTCAACGGTTACAGATGTTGATTATATTGCATTCGGAAGATGTATAAATCTGCAGAAAGTTGTGATCAACAGCGGACTTAAAGTTTTGTGGAAACAGGCGTTTTACAAGTGTGAGAAGCTGGAAAACCTTGCATTACCTTCCTCTGTGGAGAAAATCAATGAGTATGTTTTTGAGGATTGTAAATCACTGAAATGGGTTATGATTCCGCCAAGTGTAAAAACAATGGCGTGGTATAATGATATTACATATTTGAATGAAGATACGATTTTTGTTAATGTTTCATCCGACTTTGCAATAAAAGGTTCTACAGGTTCTTTTGCGGAAGCTTACGCAAAAAAATTCTCCATACCGTTCGTTTCAGTGGGAGTCACAGAGAAAACAACCTTTAAGATCACATTTGATAAAAATGCGAAGGATGCGAAGCTTGCGTCAAAAGATAAAACAAAAACTGTAAAAAATGGAAGTGTCTATGGTAAACTTCCGACTCCGACCAGGAAGAATTACTATTTTCTTGGCTGGTATACGACTCCTAAGGATGGGGGTAAGAAGGTTACCGCAAAAACAAAATTTAATCTGAAACGGAATCAGAAGCTGTATGCCCACTGGGCAAAAACAGATCTGAGGAAGGCAAAGATCACAGTGAAAAACTGTACTTGGAATGGAAAGCCACAGAAACCAAAGGTTACCGTGAAGTTTTACGGACAGACCTTAAAAGAAAAAACACACTATACGGTTTCTTATCCTTCCGGGAAAAATATTGAGCCGGGTAAAGTTACTGTCACGATTAAAGGTAAAGGGGTTTTTGCGAAATCTAAGAGCAAAAACGGAAGCTTTACCATTGCGAAGGCAAAGCAGACGATCAAGGCAGTGAATGAGATCTATGCAGCAACAGAGAATGGAAAAACAAAGAATTTAAGTGTTTCAGCGAAAGAGAATGCCAGGATCAGCCTGTCCAGTAATTTTTCCGGTATTGCTGTGGTGAAGGGGAAAAAGCAGGTTACACTGAAAAAACCGGGAGCTGCCACGATCACGGTCCATGCGGCTGAGACAAAGCATTATAAAGCTGCATCCGGAAAAATGAAGGTTATTTTCCAGGGGCGGCAGAATATCAGACTGGTTTCCAAAGCCTTGAAGAGTAGTGGCCTGAACCGCTATACGATATCCAGTGATAATTTTAATCAGCCGATCAGGATTTCTGTCCTTGGAGGAGCAAAATATTCCTGCGCAGTATCAAATTCCGGAAAAACAGCGGCATGGTATGAAAGCGGCAAAGGTCTGATGGTGAGAGGCCAGGGCAAAGTTGTTGTGACGGTTACTACGAAGACAAGTGCAGATCAGGTATACCTGGCTTCCAAGAGAGTATTTACGATCAATCTGACGGGAAAAGTCCAGAATAGTGATTGGGTATTTAAACAGGATAGTGATGGAAAAGTGATCCTGATGAAATATACCGGAAAGGCTGTGAATGTTACAGTTCCTACGACGATCACGATCGGAATGAAAATGGTTCGGGTAAAAGGACTTGGGGACAGTGTTTTTGAAGGACAGAAGATACAGAAGGTTGTAATCGCAGAAGAGGGTGTTCTTACTATTGGTAAAAAGGCGTTTAAGAATTGTACTGCACTGAAATCGGTTTCTCTTAACCGTAAGACCGTATCTATTGGTGCGGAGGCTTTTTCCGGCTGTAAATCGTTGACTTCTATTGATCTGCCGGATGGTCTGAAAGAGATTTCCGCAAGTCTGATGAAGGGGTGTAGCTCGCTTTCAGGTTCTGTCTATATTTCGAAAAATGCCAAGAAGATCGGTAGCAGTGCATTTGATGGCTGTGCTAAGATCCGTACGGTAATGGTGTATTCCAATGTGACCAGTGTTGAGGCAAATGCATTCAGAGGCTGCAATAATATTAATAAGGTTTATTATGCGGGGCCGAAATATAAATGGACTCAGATTAAAATCGCAGGTGGCAACGAGAAGCTGACAGCGAATGTGGTCTTTAATGCAGGTGGTGGTGTTGATTCCAGCGTGGATACGAAGCTTTCAACGGATGATCTTTTCAGAAAGTATCCGGAGTTTCTGAACAATGCCGGTTTTGATAAGGTTACAGGTGATCTTCAGGGTGAGATGTTTGATGCGTTAAGTGCGGATACCAGTGCTACTTCGGGCTTTGGCACTTCAACATATTGGGCTACGGTTAAATCCAATATGCTGAACGGATTTGCGGATTCGATGTGTAATCTGTTTAATAAGGCGTATGGGACGGATTTTTCAGATGATAAACTGAAACAGAGTCTGGCTATGGAGCTTATTGTGGAAACTGCGGAGAGTTCTATGCTGACATATGGTAACGATACTCTGGCAGAGGCTTATGATATCATTCATAATACAAAAGATCTTTCGGATCACTTCTTTGAAAATGGTGACACGAAATATCAGCTGGCTATGAAGCTGGAGGGTGTGACGCAGTATAGCAGAACTGAGCTTAATGATATGCTTGATTGGTTTTACAAGAAAAACGATAAAGGGGTTTCCAGGTGGGATACCATTGATAAAACTTTTAACAGTGCAGATGCTATTATGAGTGCAGGGGATTATCTGATGAATTTTCTGACGTTGGTTACGGTTGGACGGGATTGTCTTGACAGACTGAGTTATCGGCTGCAGGCGGATTCTTCTTTGAAGAGGGGAATCGATCTTTTGAAACAGTATTATGACCAGCCGCTTAAGACATTGATGGTGGATTATGCGTCAGACAGGTGTATGAAGAATGTGAAGAAGATGTTGACGAAGTCATTGACGAAGATTCTGGATACAGTATGGACTCATAAGGGATATACTGGTAGCTGTTATGTTGAGATTGCGGAGATGATCTTTAAAGTTACGGGTACAATGATCCCGGGGCCGACGATCGAGGGCTATAAGCAGGCGTGGGTTTCGGTGTCAAATATGATGACTTTGAGGAATTCTGCTATGCAGCTTCGGAATGAGATCATTCAGGCGAAGAATAATGGTGGAGCTTCGAATCAACAGATTGGGGATTATCAGCTGCTGATGAGGACTTATCTGACTTGCCTGAAGAAGTCCGGGGGATATGTGGCGTCAGTTGTGAGGAATCCGTATGTTATGCAGGGGCATTTGGCTCGTTATGATAGTGCGTTGAATTATGAAGCTTATATTTCGGGATGTAAGTCTAATGCAGTGTATGGGAAGTGATTGAGGTTTAACTGGATCAATTAAGTCCTTTGCGGGGCTACGAAAAGCGATAAGCTGTGGAGCAGTTATTCGGTTATGAGCAAGTAGCGAAGTGGATTGTGAATACCCGCTTGACATTTGTTCTTTTTGCTCTGGTGTCTGGCAGTGTTGTATTTGCTGGGCACCGGGGCTTTTTTGTTGGAGGTATAGAGGGACGCTAGAGGAAGGTGGAATTGGTCTGTGGGGGATGCAGTCGGGGGTGGAGGTTTTTGTGGTGTGGATGGAGAGGGGGACGCCAGAGGAAGGTGGCATCGGTCCGGGCAGGGACTCCGTCGGGGGATACTACTAGGGCTCCGTGAGACGGCTAAAAGCATTGCGGCAGGGCCAGAACTCGCCTGCGGCTCAGACAGCAGACCCTGCCGCAATAACGCCGTCTCCCGCAGCCCAAGTAGTAATCACCCCTCCTCCGCAGCAGCCCGGCCCGATGCCACCTTCCTCTGGCTGACACTTCCAACCGACAGGAAAAAACATGCGGGGATGGAAGCGGACTGGGCGTCCTGTTCTGAAATGTCAGACCGGTACAGAATATTCCTATAAGTATCGAAGAATACAGGAACTAGATCGGCCCAGTGTATCACCATAAATATCGAAGAATACAGAAACCAGATCGGCACAACGTTCCACATCCAATACCGAAGCATACAGACAAAAGTCA
>ERZ1673697.222-NODE-222-length-96195-cov-22.350915_pt1 | contig 96195 bp, 88 predicted proteins | sample MGYA00580227_ERZ1673697 | MGnify/ENA primary metagenome ERZ1673697 (study PRJEB41218, sample SAMN15661759) | gut metagenome | host: Homo sapiens | place: Canada: London | collected 2015-08-20/2019-03-30 | study: EMG produced TPA metagenomics assembly of... | reverse complement strand
AACTATTTTCGACATGTCAGACTCCGTGAAAATACCGACTGTGAGTTGAAACAATCCGCAGACGATCCGCTAAATTGTAAAAATTCTGTGAAAACAGGGCAGAAAAAGAGGCTGTTTTTGACAACAGCCTCTTTTTTTAGTATAATGGGGATTAGCTGTTGCCAGAAGAAAAGGGCGGACAGCGCTGCCGGAAGAAACGGCAGGAAAACATGGAGGAAACGCTTCTGGATTTCGAAGGAAAACAGAAGTATACAGAACTATGAATGCAGAACTGGAAATTTTAGGTGTGAAGCTGAAACATTACCACGTTGATGCGGCGATGGAGATTGTGGAGGAATACCTCTCGAATGATAAGCTGAACACCATCGGGATTGTGACGATGCAGATGCTGATGCAGGCGAGCAAGGAACCGACGTGGAAACAGTATATCGAAGATCTGGATCTGACGGTCATCGGGGAAACCGAAGTGCTGGAGGCAGCAGGAATCGACCCGGAGACGCCGTCCTATGAGGAAGTGGAGACGAACGAGTTCATCGCACGCTTTTTCTGGGGACTGATTCAGAAAAAAAGCCGGATTTTCGTACTGGGCGACACTGGGGAAGAACTGCAGACACTGCAGAAATATCTGACAGAAACGTATCCCGGCATTGAGATCGGAGGCGGTGCTGTCGTCGAGACGCTGGAGGAATCCGCGTTTGACAGCCTGGTCAACGAGATCAACAGCCAGACGACGGACGTGATTGTGAGCGGCCTTGCGGGAACGCGGCAGGATCGTTTCGTTCTGGAAAACAGCAGCAAAATCAGCGCGAAAATCTGGCTGAGCCTTGGCGAACACTCAACACTGCAGAACGAGGCCGGTATAAAAACGAGCTGGTGGGGAACTCTGCTAAAGAAGAATACGTTCAAGTGGATGGTAACAAAATATAACAGCGAAAAGGACGGTTGAAGTTCATGAACTGGATACGGAACAAACAGCAGTGGAGAGATTATCTGCTGATTACGCTGGGAACCGCGGTCATGGCGGTTGCGACCAGCTCGATTTACGACCCGGCGGGGCTTGTTACCGGAGGATTTTCCGGTCTTGCAATCGTCATCAAACAACTGAGCCAGATGCTGTTCGGAAAAGGAGTTCCGCTCTGGGTGACGAACCTTGTGCTGAACATTCCGCTCTTTCTTTTTGGAATCCGCATGAGCCGTGATTTTCTTGTGAAAACCATTTTTGGAACCCTGATGAACACGTTCTGGTTTGCCGTTCTCCCGGTTCTGCAGCTGGTGCCGGATGACAGGATGCTCTCCGCACTTTTTGGCGGCGTTCTGATGGGAGCAGGCATCGGCCTCGTCTTCATCGGAAACGGTACGACGGGCGGAACGGATATGATGGCGGCTCTGATCCAGAGAAAGCTGCGCCACTATTCCGTTGCACAGGTTATGCAGGTGCTTGATGGAATCATCGTCATCGCCGGTATTTTTGTCTTCGGTATCCACGCTTCGCTCTATGCGATCGTGGCAATCTACGTGACGACGAAAATGACGGATGCCCTGATGGAAGGTATGAATTATGCGAAATCCGCGTTTATCATTACCGCGCATCCGGAGCAGGTAGCCGATGAGCTCATGGAAGAACTCGACCGCGGCGCGTCCGGCATCCACATCAAGGGAATGTACACGGGCGAAGAGCGTATGATGGTATTCTGTGTTGTGGGCAAAAAACAGATCCCGCAGCTCAAACAGATCGTAGGAACGATCGATCCGGACGCGTTTGTCGTTGTGTCGGATGCAAGAGAGGTCTTAGGAGAGGGCTTCCAGACGGATTTTTCCTGACCTTTTTACGTATTTTGTGGTATAAATGTTGTGTTTTCTCTTCCTTTTTTGTCTATTTTGTATTAAAATAAGTATATCTGTGAGGTACTTTGCATCAGGCGCAGAACCATAGGGGTGTGGATATGCCTGGCAATGAAAGCGGGTGCAGCCGGAGACAAACTATAGGATGAAAGAGGGAAGAAAATATGATTTCAAATCAGATTTTACAGAGTACCATTGAGGGAATCAAAAATATTTCGCGTGTCGAACTCTGCGTGACTGATGTAGAAGGAAAAGTTCTGGTAACGACGTTTCCGGAGGTTGAGATCAGCCAGAATGATATTGTAACGTTTGCGCAGTCTCAGGCAGATTCCCAGACCATGAAAAATTATCAGTTTTTTAAAGTATACGATGAACACCAGCTGGAGTACGTTCTGGTTGTAAAAGGCGGAAACGATGACATTCACCTGATCGGGAAAATGGTTACCTTCCAGATTCAGGGCCTCCTTACCGCCTACAAGGAGCGCTTCGATAAAGACAACTTTATCAAGAATCTGCTGCTCGACAACCTGCTGCTGGTCGACATCTACAACAGGGCGAAGAAGTTACATATTGAAGTGGAAGCACGCCGCCTTGTATTTATTCTTGAGACAAATCCGGATAAAAACAGCGGGGCGCTGGAAAGCGTCAAGAGTCTGCTCGGTACCAAATCCGGTGACTTTATAACTGCCGTCGATGAGAAAAACATTATCATCGTCAAGGAACTTGCTCCAGGTGAGGATTATGCCCAGATGAACAAAGTGGCAGCCACCATTCTGGAAGCAGCAGGAAGAGATGAGGAGGGGAAAACCCACGTTGCTTACGGTACCATTGTCAAGGAGATCAAAGAAGTATCGCGTTCCTACAAAGAAGCCAGAATGGCGATGGACGTCGGAAAAATCTTCTCCGCTGAGAATGATATCTATGCATACAGCTCACTGGGTATCGGCCGTCTGATTTACCAGCTTCCGATCCCACTGTGCAAAATGTTCATCAAAGAGATTTTTGGCAACAAATCGCCGGATGACTTTGATGAAGAGACACTGACAACGATCAATAAATTCTTTGAAAATTCTCTGAATGTCTCGGAAACCTCGAGACAGCTTTATATACACCGAAATACCCTTGTCTATCGGCTGGATAAGCTGCAGAAGAGCACGGGACTCGATCTTAGAGTTTTTGAAGATGCGATCACATTCAAGATTGCGCTTATGGTTGTGCAGTACATGAAATACATGGAAACGCTCGATTATTAAGCGAGAACCCTTGAAGGAGGAATTGCATGATAACATTGGATAGTGTAAGTAAGAGTTACGCGAAAGGCCAGCCGGCCGTCAACAACGTATCCTTACACATCGAGAAGGGGGAATTCGTCTTTATCGTGGGAAACAGCGGTTCTGGAAAATCGACGCTGATCAAGCTCCTTTTGAAAGAACTCGAGCCCACATCCGGTACCATTAAGGTAAACGGACAGATCTTAAATAAAATGAAACGCTGGAGAGTGCCGAAATACCGCCGTGGTGTCGGCGTCGTATTCCAGGATTTCCGCCTTTTAAAAGACCGGAATGTCTATGAAAACGTAGCATTCGCACAGCGTGTCATCGAGAAACCGAACCGCGTCATCAAAAAGCGCGTGCCGGAAGTTCTGACGCTGGTCGGACTGGCAGAGAAGTACAAATCCTTCCCGAAGGAGCTTTCCGGAGGAGAGCAGCAGCGAGTTGCCGTGGCAAGAGCCATTGTCAACCGGCCTGACATTCTTCTGGCGGACGAGCCGACCGGAAACCTGGACCCGGGAAACTCCATGGAGATTATGAAGCTCCTGGAGGAAATCAACAACAGAGGAACGACCGTTCTTGTGGTAACCCACAACCGTGAGATCGTCAACTCCATGAAAAAACGCGTTATTACCATGCGAAAAGGCGTGGTAGTCAGCGATGAGAAGGAGGGCGAGTACCATGAGGTTTAGTACACTGGGCTACAGCATCAAACAGGGTGTCAAAAACATCTGGAGAAACAAGATGTTCTCGCTGGCATCCATCGCAACCATGGGAGCCTGTATCTTTCTGTTCGGTATCTTCTTTGCGGTTGTCATCAACTTTAACTACATCGTAAAAAATGCCGAGACAGACGTATCCATGACCGTCTTCTTCAACGAAGATGTGGATCAGGCGACGATCGATGAGATCGGAACGGAGATCAAGGCCAAGACCGATGTGGTCAAGGAATGTAAGTATGTTTCCGCGGATGAGACGTGGGAAAACTTTGCAAAACAGTATTTCGAAGGAAAAGAGGAATACAAGGACGGCTTTAAGCCAAACGACAACCCGCTCGCAACTTCCGCGCACTACGAGGTTTACGTATACCAGGTAGAGACGCAGGATGCGCTGGCTGAGTATATCCGCTCGCTGGACGGTGTCCGTGAGGTTAAACAGGCCGAGGGCGCAACAACAACGTTGACGACGATGAACCGTGTCATTGGCTACGTTTCCATCGCGATCATCCTGATTCTTCTTGCCGTATCTGTTTTCCTGATCAGCAATACCGTCACGATCGGTATTTCGGTCCGGAAAGAGGAGATCGGTATCATGAAGCTGATCGGTGCGACGAACCTGTTTGTAAGGGCTCCGTTCCTGATCGAGGGTATCCTGATCGGTCTTGTCGGAGCAGCGATTCCGCTGGGGCTGCTGTACGTTGTATACAACAGAGTCATCAGCTACGTTATGACGGAGTTCAGCGTACTGTCGAACTTTATGGCATTCATGCCGGTATCGGCCGTATTCCGGATTCTGCTTCCGGTCGGACTCATTCTCGGTATGGGAATCGGACTTGTCGGCAGTATCTTTACGATTCGAAAACACTTGAAAGTCTGATAGGATTAGACAATATAATAAAGTAAAAATAAGTCCCGGAATCCGTCAAAAGATTCCGGGATCTTTCGATTGGGAGGCATATTTTGGAAGAACTGATGAAGGAAGAAAAAGAGGGCGTAAAAGCGGCAGAGCAGGAAAAACCGAAAAAGCGCAGAAACAGAAAGAAAAACCGAAAAAATGAGATGCGGAAGAGCTACTTTGCGGGCATGATTTCCATGCTGGCGATTGTAATGATCGTGCTTGTCGGAACAACGTTTCTCTGGCCGGGAAGCAGTGCGGACCGCCCCGGCGGCTTCTGGTCGTGGCGGAAGACGGCGGCGATCAAAGCGATGATCAGCCAGCTTTACGCGGGCGATGTGGACGACACAGAGCTGTCGGATGCGATGTATAAAGGGCTGATCAGCGGCCTCGGCGACAAGTATTCTACGTATTACACGAAAGAGGAATACGAAGCGATCAAGACAGCGCAGGAGGGTTACTATCAGGGCATCGGTGTTACGGTGACGCTGGACGGCGATAAGCTGCAGGTCACCGGCGTACAGGACGATACCCCGGCGGCGAAGGCCGGTATTCAGGCGGATGACCGCATTGTGAAGATTGACGGGCAGACACTCGAAGGCTTAAGCCTCAACGATGCGGTCGGTCTTCTGAAAAACAGCGAGAACGACACCGTGACGCTTTCCATCGAGCGGGAAGGCGAGGCGGATCTGATTGAAACGGAAGTCACAAAAGAGAAGCTTGCGGCGATTGTGGCAGACGGTAAAATGCTGGACGACAAGATCGGCTATCTGGCCATCAGCGAGTTTACAGGGCTTACCTCCGAGCAGTTCCAGAAAGTATACCAGTCACTGCAGGATCAGGGCATGGAGCGCCTGATCATCGATCTGCGCGGCAATCCGGGCGGCCTCGTGACGGCAGTCTGCGACACCCTGCGCCAGATCCTGCCGGAGGGACTCATCGTGTATACCGAGGATACAAATGGAAAACGGGAAGAGTATACCTGCGACGGCGATACCCCGATCTCGATTCCACTCGTTGTGCTGGTCAATGAAAATACGGCAAGTGCGGCAGAAATCTTCACGGGAGCAGTCAAAGATTACGGCATCGGAACGATTGTCGGAACGACGACATTCGGAAAAGGCATTGTCCAGAATACATTCCAGCTCTCGGACGGCAGCGTGGTGAAACTGACGATTGCCCATTATTACACGCCGCTCGGAAACGACATCCACAAGGTCGGCATTACGCCGGATGTCGAGGTGGAGCTGCCGGATGACGCGACGAGCGATGTGCAGCTCGAAAAAGCGTTGGAAGTTGTCAAAGGACTGGAAAGTGCGGAATAAAATAAGAATTTTCACAGAAAAGCAGGAAAAAGGTAGGAAAAAAAGCACGAACGTGTTATCTTAGTAGAGGAGCCGAAAACAGATCTTGGCAGGCTCTAAAAGAAAGTGAGGAAAGACAGATGAATTTTACAGAAAGAAGAAAACAGGTTTTTGATAAAATGGACCAGGATTCCGCACTGCTTTTGTTTTCCGGAATCGAGCTGCATGTCAGCGCAGACGAATATCTGCCGTTTGAAGCAAACCGCAACTTTTTCTATCTGACCGGCCTTCGCAGAGATCACATGATCCTGATGATGAAAAAGACCGCAAAAGAGGAGAAATCCATTCTGTTTATCGAGGAGGCGGATCTGAACCAGGAGAGATGGTTTGGAAGAAAAGTAACCGTATCCGAGGCACAGGAGATCACCGGAATCGATGACGTTCGTTTCCTGGATTCCTTTGAGGGCATGGTAAACCGTCTGATGGCACGCGAGGACATCGGAACCCTGTATTTCGACTGCTACCGCTATCAGGTCGAGGATCTGCCGGATTACAACATGGTAAAGGCAGAGGAGTTCGCAAAGAAATTTCCAGGCAGACCGATTAAAAACATTGCTCCTGTCATCGCAGCACTGCGGATGCAGAAAGATGAGGATGAGATCGCTCTCGTCCGCCAGGCAATCAAGATCACCGACGACGCGCTGAAATTCGTGATGAAGAATCTGAAACCGGGCTGCACCGAGTATCAGGCACAGGCTGATTTCGAGTACAAGATTTTCCACGAGGGAGCAGACGGAACCGCATTCCCGACGATCGCAGGAAGCGGTGCAAACGGAACGATGCTGCACTACGACACCAACCGTGACGTGTGCGAGGATGAGACCCTGCTTCTGATGGACCTCGGAGCAAAATTCCAGGGCTACTGCGCAGATATCACCAGAACGTATCCAGTCAACGGAAAATATACGGACCGTCAGAGACAGGTTTACGACGTTGTTCTGGCAGCAAACCGCGCCGTTGCAAAAGCAGCAAAACCGGGTATGACATTAAAAGAGCTCGATGATATCGCAAAAGATGTTCTCGGCGAGGGCTGTGTGAAACTTGGCCTGATCGAGAAGAAAGAGGATGTTGGAATCTATTACATGCACGGCGTTTCCCATCACCTCGGCATCGATGTACACGATGTGACCGCGGCATGGAACGACAAGCTGCGTCCGGGTGCCATTATTACCGACGAGCCTGGTTTGTATATTGACGAATGGGAAATCGGTATCCGGATTGAGGACGATATTCTGATTACAGAAAACGGCAGCGAGGTTCTCTCTGAAGCCGTGATGCGTGATCCGGATCAGATTGAAGCGTTTATGCAGGAAAAGTAAAAAAATGACATCGGAAGATGCCAAACCGAAACAAAGCCCAAAGAAAAGAGGCGCAAAAAATCCTGAAAATTTTCCGGAAAAGCAGGAAAAGGTCAGGAACAGATGAAAAGGAGAAAACAAGATGAAAATTGCAGTCACATACGATAACGGGAATATTTTCCAGCACTTTGGAAAAACAGAGAACTTTAAAGTTTATGAAGTAGAAGACAATAAAGTGGTTTCCAGCGAAGTGATCGGATCCAACGGAACCGGCCACGGCGCACTGGCAGGCCTTCTTTCCGAGCAGGGAGTGGATGTTCTGATCTGCGGCGGCATCGGCGGCGGTGCACAGGCTGCTCTTGCTGAGGCAGGCGTAGAGCTCTGCTCCGGAGCGGAGGGAGATGTGGATGCAGCGGTGGAAGCTTACTTAAATGGAACGCTCACATCTGCGGGTGCAACCTGCGATCACCACGATCACGAGGAAGGCCATTCCTGCGGCGGCCACTGCGGAAGCCATGAGGAAGAGGAGAGCTCCTGCGGCGGTTCCTGCGGAACCTGCGGCGGCGGATGCGGTGCACCGACTCCGGTTATGGAAGGTAAGAATGTCGGAAAAACCTGCCGTACCCACTACAGAGGAACCTTCAACGATGGAACCCAGTTTGATTCTTCCTACGACCGCGGCGAACCGCTCGAGTTCATCTGCGGTGTGGGCCAGATGATCCGCGGCTTCGATGCAGCCGTTGCAGAGATGGAAGTCGGCGAAAAAGTCAACATCCATCTGATGCCGGAGGAGGCTTACGGAATGCCGGATCCGAACGCAATTTTCACCGTTGCGATCGCACAGCTTCCGGGAGCAGAGGAAGTAGAGGTCGGACAGCAGGTTTATCTGCAGAACCAGTACGGCCAGCCGTTCCCGGTAAAAGTTACCGCAAAAGACGAGACCAATATCACGTTTGATGCCAACCATGAGATGGCTGGAAAAGAGCTGAATTTTGAGATTGAGCTGGTTGAAGTGAAATAAAAAAATGCATAAAAAAGAGTGTCAGGACGAAGGAGCCAGGCACTCTTTTTTGATGCGCAGAAAAATCAACGATTCCCATTTCCGATTTCCGTTATTTTTTGTAAAAGTAAACAAAAAATGACCAAAATTCATTTTTTACCATTTCAAATATTGACTAATAGTCATTTAAGTTGTAAGATGTGGTACTAGAAAAACAAGTTAAAAATGAATCAGAGGAGATGAATGAAAATGGTTAAAGTTGGCAAATGGATTGCCAAGCACAGGATTCTGATGCTGATCATTGGATTTCTGCTGATTATTCCGTCAGTCATCGGAATGGCAGCAACGAAAGTAAACTATGATCTGCTCAGCTATCTGCCGGAGCATCTGGAAACTGTAAAAGGACAGGACATTCTGGTAGATGAATACGGCATGGGTGCGTTCTCCATGGTTGTCGTGGAAAACATGGAAATGAAGGACGTACAGAAACTCGAAGAAAAATTCGAGCAGGTAAACCACGTAAAAGAAGTTTTATGGTATGACGATGTGGCAGACATCAGCGTGCCGGTTGAGATGATCCCGGAAAAACTCCGAAAAGCATTCTACAATGGGGATGCAACCATGATGCTCGTTCTGTTCGACAATACGACTTCTTCCGATGACTCCATGGAGGCAATCGAGGATCTTCGTAAAATTGCGAACGAGCAGTGCTTCATCGGCGGTATGACCGGTGTTGTTACCGATATCAAAAACGTAGCATTAAAAGAGCTGCCGGTTTACGTTGTCATCGCCGCAGTTTTGAGCCTCGTTGTCATCGAGCTGACATCGACTTCCTTCGTTGTTCCGATCCTGTTCCTGTTAAGTATCGGACTTGCAATCCTTTACAACCTGGGAAGCAACGTGTTTCTTGGTGAGACTTCCTACATCACAAAAGCGCTGACCGCCGTGCTGCAGCTTGGTGTTACGATGGACTACTCCATCTTCCTGCTGAACAGTTTCGAGGAGAATAAAAAGCGTTTCCCGGATGACAAAGAGCGTGCGATGGGCCATGCAATCGCCAACACGTTCAAATCCGTAGCCGGAAGCTCCGTTACCACCGTAGCCGGTTTCCTGGCACTGTGTGTTATGACCTTTGCCCTTGGCCGCGACCTTGGTATCGTTATGGCAAAAGGTGTTTTGATCGGCGTTGTCTGCTGCGTCACCGTCCTGCCGGCCATGGTTCTGGTATTTGACAAGGCAATTGAGAAAACGAGACACAAACCGCTGGTAAAGAGTCTGGATAAACCATCCGCTTTTATTACCAAACATTATAAGGCGTGGGTTGTGATCTTCCTGATCCTGCTGTTCCCGTCGATCTACGGAAACAATCATACCCAGATTTACTACAACATTGCGCGTTCTCTTCCGGCTACCCTGGACTGCAACGTGGCAAATGATGAGGTAAAAGCGCAGTTTGACGTAAGCAACATGCATATTGTGATGATGGATCGCGATATGGATTCCAAACAGAAAAAGAAAATGATGGAGGAGATCGGCAACGTAAAAGGTGTCAAATCGACCATCAGCATGAGTTCCCTGCTTGGACCGACGATTCCGGAATCCATGATCCCGGAAAATCTCCGAAGCATGCTGCAGAGCGATGAGTATGAGCTTGCATTTGTGAGCTCTGAATATGAGTCCGCAACAGATGAAGTAAACGAACAGGTCAAAGCGATTGACAAAATCGTAAAATCCTACGATAAAGATGGAATGGTCATCGGTGAAGCACCGTTGATGAAAGACCTGCAGGATGTTACCGATGCTGACCTTGTCAACGTAAACGTGCTTTCCATTGGTGCAATCTTTATCATCATTCTGCTGATCTTCAAATCGATTTCTCTGCCGATTATTCTGGTAGCAGTCATCGAGTTTGCAATTATGCTGAACATGGCAATCCCATATTATCAGGGAATCAGCCTTCCGTTCGTAGCAAGTATCGTTATCGGAGCTATCCAGCTCGGTGCAACCGTCGATTACGCGATCCTGATGACAACCCGTTACCAGAAAGAGCGTCAGAACGGAAAAGACAAAAAAGAAGCCATCAGCATTGCCCACAAAACAAGCATGCCGTCCATCATCAGCAGCGGCCTCAGCTTCTTCGCCGCAACCTTCGGTGTAGCCTGCTACTCCCAGGTTGAGATGATTGGTTCCATCTGTACCCTGCTTGCACGAGGCGCGATCATCAGTATGGTCGTTGTTATCCTGATCCTGCCGGCGATGTTTATGATCTTCGATAAACTGATCTGCAAGACGTCGATTGGATTTTTGAAGAAGAAAACGAAATAAAACCAATTGGGAGAGTCCCCTGTGTCAGAAATGTGTCTGATGCAGGGGACTTTTGCGTCCAGGAGATGAAAAATGAATAGAACAAATATTCGAAAAAGCTATACTTTTGTTATAAAGTCTGGTATAATCAGAGAAGCTATAAGAGAGACCGCAGAAAGCGGACAGACGAACAGATTGGATCTGCAGACAGAGCATACAGAAGGAGATATATATGGATCATTTTGTATTACATTCCGAATATCAGCCGACCGGTGACCAGCCGCAGGCGATTGAGGAGCTGGTGAAAGGATTTCAGGAAGGAAATCAGTGTGAGACACTGCTCGGTGTTACGGGTTCCGGTAAAACATTTACGATGGCGAATGTGATCCAGAAGCTGAATAAACCGACGTTGATCATTGCGCATAATAAGACGTTGGCGGCGCAGCTGTATGGAGAATTTAAAGAATTTTTTCCGGAGAACGCAGTGGAATATTTTGTCTCCTACTACGACTACTACCAGCCGGAGGCTTACGTGCCGTCTTCGGATACGTATATTGCGAAGGACTCTGCGCGGAACGATGAGATTGATAAGCTGCGGCTTTCCGCGACTTCTGCACTGAGTGAGCGGAACGATGTCATTGTGGTTTCCAGTGTTTCGTGTATCTATGGAATCGGAAGCCCGAAGGATTACATGGAGATGATTATTTCGCTCCGCCCGGGAATGGAAAAGGACCGGGACGATGTGATCCGACAGTTGATTGATATTCAGTATGACCGGAATGATATGGATTTCCACCGCGGGACGTTCCGCGTGCGCGGTGATGTATTGGAGATTTTTCCGGCGGAGGAGACGGACAAGGCGGTGCGCGTCGAGTTCTTCGGGGATGAGATTGACCGTCTGGTGCAGATCGATACGCTGACGGGTGAAATCTTATGTGAACTGAACCACATCGCAATCTTTCCTGCCTCCCACTACGTTGTGCCGATGGACACGATCCTGAAAGCAACAGGCGAGATTGAAAAGGATATGGAAGAGCAGGTGAAGTTCTTCAAGCACGAGGGAAAACTGATCGAGGCCCAGCGCATCGAGGAGCGGACCAATTTCGATATTGAGATGCTCAAAGAAACCGGCATCTGTTCCGGCATCGAAAACTATTCGCGTTACCTCTCCGGATTAAAGCCAGGCGAGCCGCCCTACACACTGATGGACTATTTCGGAGATGATTTCCTCATCATTGTGGATGAGTCGCATAAGACTGTTCCGCAGATCCGCAGCATGTATGCCGGCGACCAGTCGCGGAAATCGACGCTGGTGGACTATGGATTCCGTCTGCCGTCCGCAAAAGACAACCGCCCGTTGAACTTCGGCGAGTTCGAGGACCGGATCGATCAGATCCTTTTCGTATCTGCCACGCCGGGCGACTACGAGGCAGACCACGAGCTGCTGCGCGCCGAACAGATCATCCGCCCGACCGGCCTTCTCGACCCGGATGTCGAGGTACGCCCGGTGGAGGGACAGATCGACGATCTGATTTCGGAAGTAAAGAAAGAAACTGAAAAACACAACAAAGTTCTCGTGACGACGCTGACGAAGCGTATGGCAGAGGATCTGACCGACTATATGAAAGAGGCCGGCATCCGCGTGCGTTACCTGCACTCCGATATCGACACCCTGGAACGGACCGAGATCATCCGTGATATGCGTCTCGATGTCTTCGATGTGCTCGTCGGCATCAACCTTCTGCGTGAGGGTCTCGACATCCCGGAAATCACACTCGTGGCGATCCTGGATGCCGATAAAGAAGGTTTTCTGCGTTCCGAAACCTCCCTGATCCAGACCATCGGCCGTGCCGCGCGAAACAGCGAGGGCCATGTTATCATGTACGCCGATGTGATGACCGATTCCATGCGCCTCGCGATCGACGAGACGAAGCGCCGCCGTGCCCTGCAGGAAGCCTACAACAAAGAACACGGCATCACTCCGACCACCATCAAAAAAGCCGTCCGCGATCTCATCAGCATTTCGAAAGAAGTGGCAAAGACAGAAGAAAAGATGGAAAAAGACCCGGAGTCCATGAGCCGCGAAGAACTGGAAAAACTGATCGGCCAGGTACAGAAACAGATGAAAGCCGCTGCCGCCGAACTCAACTTCGAAATGGCCGCCGAGCTGCGTGACAAAATGATCACACTGAAGAAGAGCCTGGATGACATGGAAGAATAAAAAATCAGAAATAAAAAAGAAGAAAAGAGCATGAAAAAAGCGTGCCGGAAAAGCGACAGAAAACTTTCCGGCACGCTTTTTTGCGTCCGATTTTGCTTCCTTCTTGTTCAGAATTGACGCAAAATAAGAATACTATTATAATATAAAATACGACCAAACGGTCGTATCAAAACGAAAAACACAAAAATAAAAAAGACAACAATAAAAAAATTAATCGCCGAATTTTCTCTTTTTACTGGAGACACTCAGCAGATAGTCGACCGAGCAGTCATAGAACCGTGCAAGCCGGATCACATAGTCGATCGGGATGTCGCGGATTCCTTTTTCGTAGCGGGAATAGACGTCGCGGTTGCATTCGAGCAGGGCAGAAATCTCTTTGATGGTGAGATCCTGATCGATCCGCATATCTTCAATTCTCTGGTATTTCATACGTTGTACCATCCTTTCAGATTCAAACCCATACTACCAAACGGTTGGATGGACAAAGTTAAATCAGATCATATGGTCGCAAATTGGAGAATGGGGCGGGAGAGAAAAACGGCGGGTGAAGACAGCCTGTGCAGAAAGCAGAAAAATATGTACGGCAGAAATGGGGAACGAATGGGAAAAGCAGAAAGAATAGAAATAGAAGATTTTGTCCAGAATATAGTGGAACGGATGGAGACGCCGGAAGCGTTTGAAAAAATGATCAGCCGGGAAGAAGAATGCGAAGCGCAGGGGCAGGAGAGCCGTCTGAGGGATGTGCTGAAGAAAGAATGGCCGGTGGACGAAAAGGGAGAGCGCATCTATCAGATTACTAATATATATGAAGAAAAAGCAGAAGAACTCCTCATTGTAGAACTGTATACCGGCATCCACCTGGAAAACGGAGTCCCGTGCGGGCATTTTACGCTGTATCTCTGCGGGGAGCCGGACGGATGGAAACTCAGCGAAACGCGGATGATGGAATATCTGCAGAATCTGTAAACGAAAAAGCAAAACAGGGAGGACAGGGAAAAGAAAAACTGTCCTCCTGCTTTTGCTGCGGCGGAGACACCGGAAAGTCAGGATCTATACGGCCGCTTCTCATCGCTGATGCCGACCAGATAATCCAGACTGACCTGATACAGCTCCGCCAGACGGATGGCAATGGAGATCGGCAGCTGCCGGACGCCTTTTTCATATCGGGTATACACATCGCGGTTGCAGCCGAGATAGTCGGCAACCTGGCGGATCGTCAGATCGTGGTCCGTGCGCAGATCCTCCAGTCTCTGATATTTCATGATTCATCACCTCTGAGAAAAATGCTACTAAATGGTCGTATCAAAATGGCAGAATCCTACCATACGGCTATAGCGCCTTTGAAACAGTAGAATGCAATAAAAAAGAAAAGTCAGATTCCTTTTCAGAAAGAAAACGGTTTATACTTTTTTCACAATTTCTTCATAGAAAAACCGGGAAAAGGTGTTGACAAACAAAAGGCAGAGTGCTATCTTAAGAGCATAGATGTTAGCACTCCACTGAAACGAGTGCTAACAGGACTATACAACAGGAAGGAGCTTATCTTAGTGGATACAGAATTGGATGAAAGAAAAAGAAAAATATTAAAAGCGATCATCCAGACGTATCTGGAAACGGGCGAGCCGGTCGGCTCAAGAACGATTTCCAAATACACGGATTTGAATTTAAGCTCCGCCACAATCCGGAATGAAATGTCCGATCTGGAAGAGATGGGTTACATCTTACAGCCCCACACTTCCGCAGGACGCATTCCTTCCGATAAAGGCTACCGCCTCTATGTAGATGAGCTGATGCGGGAAAAAGAACAGGAAGTTGCAGACATCAAAAACATGGTCATTGAAAAAACAGACCGAATGGAAAAAGTTCTGCAGCAGGTTGTCAAAGTCCTCGCTTCATCTACCAACTATGCAACGTTGATTACAGGACCGGAATATCACAGAAATAAAGTGAAATTCATCCAGCTCTCAAAAGTCAATGAAGAGCAGCTCCTGGCCGTCATCGTCGTAGAAGGCAACCTGGTGAAAAACCAGATGATCGACCTCGACGAGACCATCAACGATGAACAGATATTAAAGCTGAACCTGCTTCTGAACACACAGCTCAATGGCCTGACCATTGAAGAAATCAATCTTGGCATGATCAAGAAGATGAAAGAGCAGGCAGGCATCCACTCCGGCATCATCAGCAAAGTGGTCGATACCGTAGCGGAAGCCATCGCAGTCAGTGAAGAAGATGTGCCGGTGTACACCAGCGGCGCAACCAACATTTTCAAGTACCCTGAGCTTTCCGACAGCAGCAAAGCCAGCCAGCTGATCTCCACATTCGAGGAACGGCAGAAACTGGTCGATATGATCAAAGGAGCTGCCGAGGAGCAGGACGGAGAGGAAAATACCGGTATTCAGGTATACATCGGAAATGAATCTTCGATGGAACCCTTACGGGACTGCAGCGTGGTCACCACCACATACGATATGGGAAACGGTATGCGCGGAACAATCGGTATCGTGGGACCAAAGCGGATGGATTACGAAAATGTGGTAGATAACCTGAAAACATTAAAAGTTCAACTGGACGCCGTCTTCAAAAAGCCGGACACAGGTGAGTAGAAAGGTGGAATGATCAGTGAGCGAAGAAAATAGAAAGAAAGAGGAAACCATGGAAGAACCTACACGCGAGATGGAAAAAGAAACCGGAGCAGAGACCGATCTGCCGGAAACCGAACCGGCTGCGGAGCAGGAAGAAGCAAAGAAAGCAGCAGAGGCAAAAGAAGCGGAAGCTGCAGAAGAAACTGCTGAGGATGGCAAAGAACGAAAGTTCTTCAAAAAGAAAAAAGATAAAAAAGATGAGAAAATCGAAGAGCTGACTGACCGCCTGACCCGTCAGATGGCAGAGTTCGATAACTTCCGCAAACGCACCGAAAAAGAAAAAGCAAATATGTATGCCATTGGAGCAAAAGACATCATCGAGAAGATTCTTCCGGTTGTTGACAGCTTCGAGCGCGGACTTGCAACGGTGGAAAACCCGGAGGAAGATCCGTTCGCAGACGGCATGAATAAAGTATACAAACAGTTTACCACAGCACTCGATGAACTCGGTGTAACCGTGATCGAGGCCGTTGGAAAGGAATTCGATCCGAATCTGCACAACGCAGTGATGCATGTGGAGGATGAGGAAGCCGGCGAGAACATCGTCGTAGAAGAGTTCATGAAGGGCTACATGTACAAAGGTTCCGTAGTCCGTCACAGTATGGTCAAGGTGGCTAACTAAGCCTTGAAGATAAATAAATAGAAATTAAACCATTTTTTAGCATAATTCATTGAGGAGGAAACAACAATGGGCAAAATTATTGGTATTGACTTAGGAACAACAAACAGCTGTGTAGCCGTTATGGAAGGTGGAAAACCAACCGTTATCGCAAACGCAGAGGGTGAAAGAACAACTCCATCTATCGTAGCATTCACAAAAACAGGTGACCGTCTGGTCGGCGAGCCGGCAAAACGTCAGGCTGTAACAAACGCAGACAGAACCATCCGTTCCATCAAACGTGAGATGGGTACTGATTATAAAGTAGACATCGAAGGAAAGAAATACTCTCCGCAGGAGATCTCCGCTATGATCCTTCAGAAACTGAAAGGTGATGCAGAGAACTACCTTGGTGAGAAAGTAACAGAAGCAGTTATCACAGTTCCGGCTTACTTCAATGACGCACAGCGTCAGGCAACCAAAGATGCCGGTAAAATCGCAGGTCTTGATGTAAAACGTATCATCAACGAGCCTACCGCAGCAGCTCTGGCATACGGACTGGATAACGAGAAAGAGCAGAAGATCATGGTATACGACCTTGGAGGCGGTACCTTCGATGTTTCCATCATCGAGATCGGTGACGGTGTTATCGAAGTTCTTTCCACAGCAGGAAACAACCGTCTGGGCGGCGATGACTTCGACCAGAAAGTAACAGATTACATCCTTGCTGAGTTCAAGAAACAGGAAGGCGTAGATCTTTCCAATGATAAAATGGCTCTGCAGAGAATCAGAGAAGCAGCAGAGAAAGCAAAGAAAGAGCTTTCCAGCGCAACTACAACCAACATCAACCTGCCGTTCATCACTGCAACCGCAGATGGCCCGAAACATCTCGATATGAACCTGACAAAGGCTAAATTCGATGAGCTGACCCACGACCTGGTAGAGAAAACCGCAGAGCCGGTACAGAGAGCACTTTCTGATGCAGGCCTTCAGGCATCCGAGCTTTCCAAAGTCCTTCTGGTAGGCGGATCTACCCGTATCCCGGCTGTACAGGATAAAGTAAGACAGCTGACCGGACACGAGCCGAGCAAGAGCCTGAACCCGGATGAGTGCGTAGCACTTGGTGCTTCCGTACAGGGCGGTAAACTTGCAGGAGATGCCGGCGCAGGCGACATCCTTCTTCTGGATGTAACTCCGCTGTCTCTGTCCATCGAGACGATGGGAGGTATTGCAACTCGTCTGATCGAGCGTAACACCACAATCCCGACCAAGAAGAGCCAGATCTTCTCCACCGCAGCTGATAACCAGACAGCAGTAGATATCAACGTAGTACAGGGTGAGCGTCAGTTCGCGAAAGACAACAAATCCCTCGGCCAGTTCCGTCTGGATGGAATTCCGCCAGCAAGAAGAGGCGTTCCGCAGATCGAGGTTACCTTTGATATCGATGCCAACGGTATCGTAAATGTATCTGCAAAAGACCTGGGAACAGGAAAAGAGCAGCACATCACCATCACCGCAGGCTCTAATATGTCCGACAGCGAGATCGACAAAGCAGTCAAAGAAGCTGCTGAGTTCGAAGCTCAGGATAAGAAACGCAAAGAAGCAATCGACGCAAGAAACGATGCAGACTCTATGGTATTCCAGACCGAGAAAGCAATCGAGGAAGTCGGCGACAAGCTGGATACAAACGATAAGACAGCAGTAGAAGCTGACCTGAACGCACTGAAAGACCTCATTGCAAAATGCAATCCGGAAGAGATGACAGATGCACAGGTAGCTGACCTGAAAGCAGCTCAGGAAAAACTGATGACAAGCGCTCAGAAACTGTTCGCAAAGCTGTATGAGCAGCAGGGCGGCGCAGCAGGCGCTGGTGCCGGAACAGCTGGTGCAGGCCCGGATATGGGAAATGCAGGAGCAGCAGGCGGCCATGACGACGATGTCGTAGACGCTGACTACAAAGAGGTTTAATTTTCAGCATGTCACACTCCGTGAAAATACCGACTGTGAGTTGAAACAATAAGTAAATAAACGCAAAAAGCCCTGTGAGGCGAATGTTTGCAGGGGACGGAAAATACATTCCGCCCCCTGTATTTATGCTGGTATTGCTTTCGGAAAAGTGCTATACTGGAGCGTGCGGAAAAACATTTCTGCAAAGATGAAATTTGTGGAACAGAAATGAAAAGGTGAACATAAATGGCAGAAAAAAGAGATTATTACGAGGTCCTCGGCGTAGACCGCGGAGCGGACGATGCAACATTAAAAAAAGCATACCGTAAACTGGCCAAGAAATACCATCCGGATATGAACCCGGGCGACAAAGAGGCCGAGGCAAAATTTAAAGAGGCGACAGAAGCCTATGGCGTGCTGAGTGATCCGGACAAACGGCGTCAGTACGATCAGTTTGGCCACGCTGCATTTGAAAACGGCGGTGGCGGCGCAGGAGCCGGCGGATTCGGCGGCTTCGACTTTGGCGGCGGAGATATGGGTGATATCTTCGGCGATATTTTCGGCGACCTGTTCGGTGGCGGCGGAAGCAGAAGAAGAGCAAACAATGGACCGATGAAGGGAGCAAACCTCCGCGCTGTTGTCCACATTACGTTTGAGGAAGCTGTTTTCGGATGCCAGAAAGAGCTCGAGATCAACCTGAAGGATACCTGTACAACGTGCCACGGAACCGGCGCAAAACCAGGAACTTCACCGGAGACATGCTCCAAATGTAACGGTACCGGTCAGATTACGTACACACAGCAGACCATGTTCGGTTCTGTGAGAAACGTGACAACGTGTCCGGATTGTAACGGAACCGGAAAGATCATTCGCGATAAATGTACCGCATGCCACGGCACGGGCTATACATCCAGCAGAAAACGCATTCAGGTCAACATTCCGGCCGGAATCGACGATGGCCAGAGCATCCGTATCCGTGAAAAAGGCGAGCCGGGTGTAAACGGTGGACCAAGAGGAGATCTGCTTGTCGAGGTTCAGGTAACCCGTCATCCGATCTTCCAGAGACAGGATATGAACATTTTCTCCACTGCACCGATTACGTTTGCCCAGGCAGCACTCGGCGGCGATGTGAAGATCAGCACCGTTGACGGAGACGTTCTCTACACTGTAAAACCGGGAACCCAGACCGATACGAAGATCCGTCTGAAGGGAAAAGGTGTTCCGTCCCTTCGCAACAGCAATGTGCGCGGTGATCACTACGTAACACTCGTAGTCCAGACTCCGACGAAACTGAATGAGAAAGCAAAAGAAGCCCTCCGCGCCTTCGACGAAGCCTGCGGAAACCGCCCGGCAGCAGAAGAAAAAGCAGCCAACGGCGAAACTGCAGAGCAGCCGAAGAAGAAAAAAGGCTTTATGGATAAAGTGAAAGAGGCCTTTGAGGACATCGATAAATAAAGAACGGCGGCAAGCCGGAAAAGAAAGAAGAATCTGTGGAAAAAGCAGGTTCTTCTTTCTTTTCTATGAAAGAACCATGAAAATTTGGTGAATTTATACACAGAATGGTCGGATTTTGATATAATGTGGAAAACTTAAGGGGAGAGAAAAGAAAGGAAACGGGGAAAATGAGATTTCGACCATGTATTGATATTCATAACGGAAAAGTAAAACAGATTGTCGGGGGATCGCTGAAAGATCAGGGAAATCAGGCGAGCGAGAATTTTGTCTCGGAGCAGGATGCGTCGTACTATGCGCAGCTGTACGAAGAGCAGGGCATTACGGGCGGCCATGTGATTCTGCTGAACAAGAAAGGTACCGAGTTTTACGAGGAGACGAAGCGCCAGGCATTGCTGGCACTCTCGACGTACCCGGGCGGCCTGCAGGTGGGAGGCGGCATTGATGCGGAGAATGCGTGCGAGTTTCTGACAGCGGGGGCAAGCCATGTGATTGTGACTTCGTATGTGTTCCGCGACGGCCATGTGTTCTATGAAAATCTGGACAAGCTGGTGACGACGGTAGGAAAGCAGCGGCTGACACTGGATTTAAGCTGCCGGAAGCGGGACGGAAAATACTATATCGTGACGGACCGCTGGCAGAAGTTCACGGACGAAGAAGTGACAGAGGAACTGCTGCATCACCTGTCAGAATACTGTGATGAGTTCCTGATCCATGCCGTGGATGTCGAGGGAAAGGCTTCCGGCATTGAGACGGAGCTGGTGGAACTGCTTGCGAAGATGAAAAATTTTCCGGTGACGTACGCCGGCGGCGTGGGAAGTTTTGAAGACCTGGAGCTGCTCAAAAAACTGGGAAACAACCACGTCGATGTGACAATTGGCAGCGCACTGGATCTGTTCGGCGGCAAAATGAAGTTTGAAGACGTACTGGCAGTATGCCGCCGGTAAGCGGAAACGGACGTTCACCCGCGCCATTCGCAAAACCGCGCTTTCAGCGCTCTCCGCTGCTGCGCAGCTCCTTTTGCTCATAACCAGGCGCTCCCTTTGTATCTTATTCTCGACAGATTTTCATGCGAGCATGAAATCTGTCAAAAATAAGATACAAGTGAACTGTAACAGAAAAAACTCTAAAATATTCATGAATTTTCTAAATACTATTGCAAATAGAGACAACTATTGCTATAATTAGAGTTACTTACAGGGGAAGTGAAAAACCTGTAAAATTTGAGAGCAAAGGGGTTGGGCATAATGAAAATTACCATCAGCGGAAAAAATATTGACGTGACAGAGGGATTAAAAGCCGCGGTCAATGAAAAACTTGGCAAACTGGAGAAATATTTTACGCCTGACACAAATGTCATTGTAACATTAAGTGTAGAGAAAGAAAGACAGAAAATTGAGGTTACCATTCCGGTAAAAGGAAACATCATCCGTTCCGAGCAGGTAAGCAACGATATGTACGTATCCATCGATCTGGTAGAGGAAGTCATCGAACGCCAGCTTCGCAAATACAAAAACAAAATTGCCGACAAACAGCAGGAAGCAGGAAACTTCCAGAAAGAATATCTGGAGCATGACTATCTGGAGGACGAAGACATCCAGATCATCCGTACGAAAAAATTCGGCATGAAACCAATGTATCCGGAAGATGCCTGCGTACAGATGGAACTTCTTGGACACACCTTCTTCGTATTCCGCAATGCAGAGACCGACGAAGTAAACGTCGTTTACAAGAGAAAGAACAACACCTACGGTCTGATCGAGCCGGAGTGCTGAAAAGTAAATAAAGAATGAACAGTCACCCTGTTTCCAGCTTAGAAAAGCTGTGAAACAGGGTGATTTTTTCGCGGAAAGGGCCGGAAAGTCCGGGAAAAGCCGTAAAAACAGCGGAAAACCGGGGAACGGCACCAAATGTTTACGAAAAATTCATTGTTATCTTGTGCCAGAAGTGGTAAAATAATACCATATGTTAACATGGCAATTAATAGAGAAAGCAGGAGCAAACATTCTATGAAATTCACAGAAAAACTTTTTGGTACGCACAGTGAGCGCGAGCTGAAACGAATCTATCCAATCGTAGACAAAATCGAAGCTCTCCGCCCGACCATGCAGGCGCTGACCGATGAAGAGCTGCGTGCCAAGACAAAGGAATATAAAGACCGTTACAACGGAGGCGAATCCCTGGATTCCATTCTCCCGGAAGCATTCGCAACCGTCCGCGAGGCAGCAAAACGTTCCCTCGGTATGGAGCACCATCGCGTACAGCTGATCGGTGGTATTATCCTTCATCAGGGCCGTATCGCTGAGATGAAAACCGGTGAAGGAAAAACCCTTGTTTCCACCCTTCCGGCTTACCTGAACGCACTGACCGGACGCGGTGTCCACATCGTTACCGTCAACGATTACCTGGCAAACCGAGATGCTGAGTGGATGGGCAAAGTCCACAGATTCCTCGGTTTGACCGTTGGTGTCGTTCTGAACGATATGAAGAACGATGAGCGCCGCCAGCAGTATGCATGCGACATCACCTACATCACCAACAACGAACTTGGTTTCGATTACCTGCGTGACAACATGGTGATCTACAAAGAGCAGCTCGTACAGAGAGAGCTTGCTTACTGTATCATCGACGAGGTCGACTCCGTCCTGATCGACGAGGCAAGAACACCTCTGATTATTTCCGGACAGAGCAGCAAATCCACCAAGCTGTACGAGACCGCAGATATTCTGGCACACCAGATGCAGCGCGGCGAGGCAAGCGGCGAGATGACCAAGATGACCGCGATCATGGGCGAGGAGATCGAGGAGACCGGAGACTTCATCGTCAACGAGAAGGACAAATTCGTTACCCTGACCGATGACGGTGTGAAGAAAGTCGAGAACTTCTTCCATATCGAGAATCTCTCCGATCCGGAGAACCTGGAGATCCAGCACAACGTGATCCTGGCGCTGCGTGCCAATTATCTGATGCACCGCGACAAGGACTACGTAGTCAAAGACGACGAGGTTCTGATCGTCGATGAGTTCACCGGCCGTATCATGCCGGGCCGCCGTTATTCCGATGGTCTGCATCAGGCAATCGAGGCAAAAGAGCACGTAAAAGTAAGAAGAGAGAGCAAGACTCTGGCAACCATCACGTTCCAGAACTTCTTTAACAAATACGAGAAAAAAGCCGGCATGACCGGTACTGCCCTCACCGAGGAGCAGGAGTTCCGTGACATCTACGGCATGGACGTTATCGAGATCCCGACCAACCGCCCGGTCATCCGTGTGGATATGGACGATGCCGTATACATGACGAAAAAAGAGAAATTCCACGCAGTCGTAGAGGAAGTCAAAGAGGCACATGCCGTGAACCAGCCGGTTCTGGTTGGTACCATCACCATTGAGACTTCCGAGCTGATCAGCAAAATGCTTCGCCGCGAGGGAATTCCGCATCAGGTCTTAAATGCGAAGTTCCATGAGCTCGAGGCAGAAATCGTAGCCCATGCCGGTGAGGCAGGAGCCGTTACCATCGCGACCAACATGGCCGGCCGTGGTACCGATATCAAGCTGGATGATGTGGCAAAAGCTGCCGGCGGCTTAAAGATCATCGGCACCGAGCGTCATGAGTCCCGCCGTATCGACAATCAGCTCCGCGGTCGTTCCGGCCGTCAGGGAGACCCGGGTGAGTCCCGTTTCTACATTTCCCTGGAAGACGATCTGATGAGACTCTTCGGTTCCGAAAAACTGATGGGCATTTTCAAATCCCTCGGCGTACCGGAAAATGAGCAGATCGAGCACAAGATGCTTTCTTCCGCCATCGAAAAAGCGCAGAAGAAGATCGAGGGCAACAACTACGGAATCCGTAAAAACCTGCTCGACTATGACCAGGTCAACAACGAGCAGCGTGAGATCATTTACAAAGAGAGACGCCGCGTTCTGGACGGCGAGAGCATGAGAGACACCATCTTCAAGATGATTGCCGACACCATCGACAATACTGTGGATCTCTGCATCGGCGAGAACACCGAGCAGTCCGAGTGGGATCTGACCGAGTTAAATGAGATGCTGCTCTCCATCATGCCGGTGAAGGCAGTGACAAAAGAGCGCGTAGAGAAGATTTCCAAAAACGAGCTGAAACAGCAGTTAAAAGAGGAAGCTGTTAAACTCTACGAGGAGAAAGAAGCAGAATTCCCGGAGGAGGAGCAGATTCGTGAGCTTGAGCGTGTCGTTCTTCTGAAGGTTATCGACCAGAAGTGGATGGATCATATCGATGATATGGATCAGCTCCGCGAGGGTATCGGCCTGCAGGCATACGGCCAGAGAGACCCGAAGGTTGAGTACAAGATGGCAGCTTACGACATGTTTAACGAAATGCTCGAGTCCATCCAGCAGGATACCGTCCGTCTCCTGTTCCATGTACGTGTTGAGCAGAAAGTAGAACGTGAGCAGGTAGCCAAAGTGACCGGAACCAACAAAGACGAGTCCGGCCCGAGAAAACCGGTACAGCGCGCAGAACGTAAGATCTATCCAAACGATCCATGCCCGTGCGGAAGCGGCAAGAAGTACAAACAGTGCTGCGGAAGAAAACCGGTTTGATAAAAGCAGAACAGCAGTGAGACGGATGAGCACGATCCGTTTGACAAAGCACGCAGCTTCCCTACCAGAAGCTGCGTGTCATACAAAATATAAAACAGAAAGCAGGTGAAGCTTGTGGTAGTTGAATTAGACCAGTTCAAAATGGAACTTGGCACATACGATAAACCATTAGTGGAAGTGAGGGATTCACTTTGACCTCGCTAACAAAGAGCAGAGGATCGAAGAATTAGAGCGTAAAATGGAGGAACCCAATTTCTGGGACAACCCCGAAGAAGCGCAGGAGCAGATGAAACAGCTGAGCAGCATGAAAGAGGACAGAGATACGTATCAGAAACTGGTATCCGCCAAAGAAGATATGGAAACTCTGATCGAGATGGGACAGGAGGAGGATGACGATTCCGTTGTTCCGGAAATCGCGGAAATGATGGAAGAGTTCAAGGCATCCTTCGATGCCATCCGCATCAAAACCCTGCTGTCCGGCGAATTTGACAAGGACAATGCGATCATCAAACTGAACGCAGGTGCAGGCGGAACCGAGGCGTGCGACTGGTGCGGCATGCTGTACCGTATGTACACCAGATGGGCAGAACGCAAAGGCTTTACGATCGAGGAACTCGACTTTCTGGACGGTGATGAGGCCGGTGTGAAGTCCGTGACATTCCAGGTCAACGGCGAAAACGCTTACGGTTATCTGAAATCCGAAAAAGGCGTTCACCGTCTCGTCCGTATTTCTCCGTTCAACGCGGCAGGAAAACGCCAGACATCGTTCGTATCGTGCGATGTTATGCCGGATATCGACAAAGAGATCGATGTTGAGGTTCGTGATGAGGATATCCGTATCGATACGTACCGTTCCAGCGGTGCCGGCGGACAGCACATCAACAAGACGTCATCGGCGATCCGAATCACGCATATGCCGACCGGCATCGTGGTTACGTGCCAGAATGAGCGTTCCCAGTTCCAGAACAAGGACAAGGCAATGCAGATGCTGAAAGCAAAATTGTATATGCTGAAACTCCAGGAGCAGGCAGATAAGCTGAGCGACATCCGCGGCGAAGTAACCGAGATCGGCTGGGGCAACCAGATCCGTTCTTACGTTATGCAGCCATACACCATGGTCAAAGACCACCGTACCAACGCAGAGACCGGAAACGTCGATGCAGTCATGGACGGCGGAATTGATCTGTTTATCAACGCATATCTGAAGTGGATTGCCCTCGGAACCGGAGCGAAAGAGGAAGAAGCATAATTCGGCTGTGGGCAGAGCACAGTGACAAGTAAAATAAGGAGCATTTTCACCAACAGAGGACGGAAATGCTCCTTTCTGTTTTGAAGCCAAAGGCAAACAGGAGGTAAAAGTATGGGTATTATCAGAGCAGCAGTCAATGCAGTACACGGCAGTCTCGCCGATCAGTGGCTGGAGACCGTGGAACCGTATGAGATGGGGGAACATACGGTATTTACAGAGGGAATTCTGGTAAGAAAAGGCCAGAATAAAAAGGGAAGCCAGACGATTTCAAACGGTTCTGTGATCCATGTCTATGACAATCAGTTCATGATGCTGGTGGACGGCGGAAAGATTATTGATTACACCGCAGAGCCGGGCTACTTTACCGTAGATCAGTCATCGTCTCCGTCGATGTTCAGCGGATCGCTTGACGCGGCAGTAAAAGATACGTTTGAGCGCCTGAAATTCGGCGGCCAGACCCCGCATGAGCAGAGAGTTTTCTATATTAATCTGCAGGAAATCAAGGGAATCAAATTCGGAACGAGAAATCCGGTCAACTATTTCGACCAGTTCTACAATGCCGAGCTGTTCCTTCGGGCACACGGTTCCTATTCCATCCGCATCGTCGATCCGCTCCGCTTCTACGCAGAGGCTGTGCCGAGAAACGCATCCCGCGTGGAGATTGAGGATATCAACGAGCAGTATATGAACGAATTTTTAGAGGGCCTGCAGTCCTCGATCAATCAGATGGCAGCCGACGGCATCCGCATTTCGTTCGCAGCATCCAAGAGCGCCGAGCTGTCCCGCTACATGGCAGATGCGATGGATGAGAGCTGGCGGGCAATGCGCGGCATGGAGATCCAGTCCGTGGCAATCGCAAGCCTTTCCTACGATGAAGCTTCCCAGAAACTGATCCAGATGCGCAACGAAGGTGCGATGATGTCTGATCCATCGATCCGTGAGGGTTATGTACAGGGAGCGATGGCACGCAGTATGGAGAAAGCAGCAGCCAACCCAAACGGAGCCATGAACGGCTTTATGGGTGTTCAGATGGGCATGAATGCCTTCGGTTCCTCGTTTGCATCGGCGTCCGCTTCGAATCAGCAGCAGATGCAGCAGCAGGCGGCAGCCAAGGCACAACAGGAAGCTGCAAAAGGCGTATGGAAATGCTCCTGCGGAACGGAAAACACCGGCAATTTCTGCTCAAACTGCGGAAGTGCAAAGCCGATGGTGTGGATCTGCGGCAAGTGCGGAACGGAGAACAGCGGGAAGTTTTGTTCGAACTGCGGCAGCCCGAAACCGGAAGCGGCAGGAAAATGGGTCTGCGCATGCGGGACCGAGAATACCGGCAAGTTCTGCTCGAACTGCGGAAAACCAAGACAGTAAAAGAAAACAGATAACCATCCAATACAACAGCGGCTCCGGGGAAGGAGGGATAGAATATGGAGGTTATTACATACAAATGCCCGAACTGCGGAGGCGATCTGACCTTCGATCCGGCAAGCGGAAAGTATAAATGCGAGTACTGCCTGTCCTCGTTTACACAGGAAGAAGCCGAAAAGGCGAACCCGAAAGCAGCGGAAGCGCTGAACGGGGAGGACGATGCTGCCGGTGCACAGGAAGCATCCGATGCACAGAAGGAAAGCAGTACGGAGGAAACAAAAGGGGAAACAGAGCAGGGCGAAGCAGTTGTTTACACCTGCCCGAACTGCGGCGCCGAGATTGTGACCGATGCGACGACGGCAGCGACATACTGTTTCTACTGCCACAACCCGGTGGTGCTTTCCGGCCGGCTCTCGGGAGAATATATGCCGGATTTCGTGCTACCGTTTAAGATCAGCAAGGAGCAGGCAATCGAGAAATTTTTGTCATTTGCGCGGAAGAAACGCTTTATTCCGAAGGACTTTTTCGAGAAAAACCAGGTACAGAAGATGACGGGTGTCTATTTCCCGTACTGGATTTACGGCGGAGACTTTGAGACGGATTACATGGCACGCGGCCGGAAGGTGAGAGTCTGGCAGACCGGTGATGTGGAGTACAAAGAGACCAGCATCTACGATGTCCGCCGGGAGGGCGAGGTCCGCGTGGGTGGTCTGTCGCGCAATGCACTGAACAAGGCCGACCGCGATCTGATCGAATGCGTGCAGCCCTATCGTCTGGAGGAGATGCAGCCGTTTTCTATGGGCTATCTTTCCGGATTTCAGGCGGAAAAACGTGATATCGAACAGGCGCAGATCGCACCGGAACTGAAAAAAGAACTGGAGACGATGGCGCGCGGCGCAATGCGGAACGAGGCGAACGAGTATCTCTCCCTCGAGCAGGAGAAAATGAAGCTTTCTCCAAAGCAGGAGGACTGGCGTTACGTACTGTTTCCGGTCTGGACGCTGACGTATCCGGGAAAAGACGGAAAGGTTTATTACTACGCGATGAACGGCCAGACCGGCACGATCAACGGTGATTTTCCGTTTGAGCGGAAAAAAGCGCTGCTGACGTCGGTTGTGAGTGCACTTTTCGTACTGATCTTTATGCTGGTGGGAGGGTATTTCTCATGAGAAGAATGAAAAAAGCGAGACAATATCTGCTCGGCATTTTTGCAGCCCTTCTGCTGTGCGGGATTTTTTCTGTGAATACCGTAAAAGCGGACACCCAGTATGTCTACGACAACGCATCGCTTCTTTCGGATGAGGAGGAGCAGGATCTCGAGCGTTCCTGTGCGGAGTTCGAGAGCAATACGGACATTCATATGGTGATCCTGACCGAGTACAGCAGCGGCTCCGAGGACTGCCAGGCGATTGCGGATGATTTCTATGATAAAAAGTATCCGAAGGAGCCGAACGGCGTCTGCTTCCTCATCGACATGGGACAGCGCCAGATTGTGATTTCAACGTCGGGCATTATGCAGTATTATATGTCGGACGCGGAAATCGATGACATTCTGCAGGCAGCGCAGAGCTATGCAAAAGAGGGCGACTATGCGGGGACGTTTGCAAAAATGATTACGATAACGCAGGAGTGCTTCGACCGCGGTGTTTCCGAGGCGGACTACCTGATTACAGAAGACGGCTCGATCATTCATTACCGTAAAATCAACAGTACCGAGGCAATGATTGCTATCCTTTTAGCTGCTTTGACAGGATTTTGTGTTTATTTTGGAATCTGGAAGAGTTACAGACGAAAGAAAAACCGCGGTGCAAAGGGCTATGCAGATCTGAAACGCGTAAAAATCAGAGACCGCAGGGATGCACTGATTGACCGCCATGTGTCGATGCACAAGATCCCGAGGGACGACGGAAACCACGGAGGAGGCGGTTCCGGCGGCGGAGGAGGCGGTGGCGGCGGAAGCCACGTTCACACATCCGCCAGCGGAAACAGCCACGGCGGCGGAAGTATCGGATTCTAAAAAGTCCTTGCGCATTGTGCCGGAATATGGTACGATCTTTCCTGTGAAAACAAATGTATTTCCTGGAAAGAACATAGAAACAGAGGATTGCCATGAGAGAAGAGAAAACAAAGTATTATGTAATCAAAGAAAAGGCGGTTCCGGAGGTCCTTTTGAAGGTCATCGAGGCCAAACGGTTGATGGATATGCAGGAGCTTACCGTGCAGCAGGCAACGGAAAAAGCGGGAATCAGCAGAAGCTCTTTCTATAAATACAAAGATGATATTCTTCCTTTTCATGACAATGCAAAAGGAAAAACGATTACGTTTATTCTGCAGATGGACGATGAGCCGGGACTGCTTTCCGATGTGCTGAAGATTATCGCCGAGTTTCACGGAAACATTCTGACCATTCATCAGACGATTCCGTTAAACGGCGTGGCGTCACTGACAATCAGCGTGGATATCGCGGAAGACCGGGGAGACGCCTCGGAGATGATCAACGAGATTGAGTCCAGACAGGGAGTTCATTATTTTAAAATCTTAGGACAGGAGTCCTGAAAAAGAAAAAGCAAGAGAGGGACAAAAGAGATGATTCAGATTGCAGTATTAGGATATGGCACCGTTGGTTCCGGCGTGGTGGAAGTCATCAACACGAACCATGACAGCATCAACAAGAGAGCAGAGAACGAGATTAATATCAAATACGTTCTGGATTTAAGAGATTTCCCGGGAGATCCAGTGGAAAAAGTGCTGGTACATGATTACGAAGTGATCGCAAACGATCCGGAGGTTGATGTTGTTGTCGAGGTCATGGGCGGCGTAGAGCCGGCTTACACCTTCACAAAACGTGCGCTGGAGGCTGGAAAGAGCGTCTGCACATCCAACAAAGAGCTGGTGGCAAGACACGGTACCGAGCTTCTTGCAATTGCAAAAGAGCACGGCGCAAACTATCTGTTTGAGGCAAGCTGCGGCGGCGGTATCCCGATCATCCGTCCGTTAAACTCCTCCCTGACTGCAGATGAGATCGATGAAGTAACGGGTATCTTAAACGGTACGACAAACTACATCTTAAGCAAAATGGCAAGCGACGGTTCCGATTTCGCAGATGTATTAAAAGAGGCACAGCGCCTCGGCTACGCAGAGCGCAACCCGGAAGCAGATGTAGAAGGCTACGATGCGTGCCGTAAAATTGCGATTCTTTCTTCTCTTGCTTATGGAAAAGAAGTCAATTACGAAGAGGTTTACACCGAGGGAATCACAAAGATCACCGCAGAGGATATCAAATATGCGACCTCGATGGGAACCGCAATCAAACTGCTCGCAACAAGCCGCAAGGTGGGTGATCAGTATTACGCCATGGTAAGCCCGGTGATGATTGACGCGAAAAACCCGCTGTACAGCGTAAACGGTGTCTTCAACGCCATCTTCATCCACGGAAATGTACTGGGTGATGCGATGTTCTACGGAAGCGGAGCAGGAAAGCTTCCGACCGCAAGTGCCGTTGTAGCCGATGTCGTAGACTGCGCAAAGAACAAAGGCAGAAACATCATGATGAGCTGGAGCGAGGAAAAACTGGACCTGCTGCAGATCGATGATGTAAAGAGCCGCTTCTTCGTCCGCGTGTCCGGCCACGCCGCAGAGCGCCAGAGTGAGATCGAGGAGCTGTTCGGAAAAGTAGAAATCGTAGCAGTTCCAAGTCTGTCCGAGGAGTTCGCATTTATTACCGGCGAAATCACAGAGCAGGAGTACAGAGAAAAAGCAGAGAAACTCGACGGAATCCAGAGCAGAATCCGCGCGAGAATTTAAGATCTCGAAATAGACATAACTAAAAAGACGTTTCACAGCCGTAAAGCAAGGGGTGTGAAACGTCTTTTTAGTTATCTTAAAATTTATTTTTAAAGATCTGTGCCGGATCCAAAGGAATCCGTATCATATCCCACCGGTTCCGATGCCGGATACAGGACATCTTTCCGTTCCTGATAGAACGCAGCCATCGTGATCTGCATATAGGGCATTACCCACAAAAAGCCGATGGCACAGGAACAGGATGCGAGAATCTCAAGCCCTAAGAAACTTAAGAGAAGCAGAATGTAGCGGAAAAAGTTCTTCTTCATCATCGCAAAGCTCTGACGGATCGCCTGGATCGGGCCGATGCCGGGAGCGTCGTTCATCACAAAGGTGGAAAGGGAAAACGGAACCAGCACCAGCGTGGAAACGAGAGAGCCGATCAGCTTGTAAACGTAAACGTTCATCAGAGAAGAAAGCTCGGCTTCGATGGAAAGTGCTGTTCCAAGCGTCAGTTCCGCACTCGGGGAGGAAAGATACTGGAAGCCTGGAATGCTGGAAATCAGGGCGATCACGGAGCTGATGCCGTTGATGATAAGGAACATCAGCACGTACTGGTCCGGGTGGTGATAGAAAGCGTAGAGCATATCACCGACGGAAATCGGTTCCCCGCGCAGCGTTGAGAGGCAGATCTTTAAGTAGCCCGCCTGAAAGAGGCTGAGGAGCAGGGAAAACAGGAACAGCGTCAGATTCAGGAAAATGATATCGTACAGCGTTGTGCCTGAAAAAATCAGCGTCGGGATGAGGGAGCAGGAGAAGGTGAGAAACAGGTTGATCGCGGTTGCGCCCACCAGCGTGCCGCATCGGCCTGCCATGGCCTCACGGGCCTGCTTTTTCAGTTCTGAAAATTTCTGTTTTTGTCCGTTCATGAAAAATCCTTTCTGGTACCTAGATGGTATTTCCGTCGGTGGTTGTTCCGTTATCCGGTGTCATCTGGTATTCCTGCATGTACTGATTGTAATACCGCTCAAGCAGGTTGGTGCTGCCGCCGCTGACCATGTTGAAAAGCAGGAAAGCATACATGATGCAGATACCGACAATTATGCCGATGGTACAGCCCGCAAGACCGGCTTTTGCCGTGCCGCTCATGCGTCCTGCGCCGCGGCTTAAAAGGGCGAAGATCACGCCGAGCGAGCCGAAAAACAGGGACCCCATGTTAAGCATGAACAAAAAGGAGCAGATCGCCATGACCATCGAAGCGGCTGCAAGGGCCTGCGAACCCGTCCTGCGCGGCGGCTGTACGGGAGGCTGCTGCTGGTAATGCTGATACGGTCCGGGACGCTGGCCCTCAGGCACGCCGTACGGATGGGAGGACTGATAGGAATCTCCGGACTCATTGGTGTTTGGATCGTAATTTTCTGGTGTCATAAAATGTCCTTTCTTCTGCAAAAAAGCGCGGTTTCACACGCAGTCTGTCAAAAAAGCTATAGTAAAGATTTTATCATGTAAGGTTGACAAAAACAAGACCTATTGATAAGGTAATAGAGTGGCTGTTCCGCCAAGGGTCCCGCTTTTTATGCGGGAAAAACAGAGAAGGAACAGCGTGTTTTGGAAGAGACAACAGGAGGAATTTACCTATGGATATGAATCAGGTATTGGCAGTCGAGCTGAACGTCAAACCGTGGCAGGTAGAAGCTGCAGTGAAACTGATTGACGAGGGAAACACGATCCCTTTTATTTCACGATATCGAAAAGAAGCAACAGGTTCCTTAAACGATGAGATACTGCGAAATCTGTACGACCGTCTGATGTACCTGCGCAGTTTAAATGACCGCAAGGCCGTTGTCCTTGCGAGCATCGAGGAGCAGGGCAAGCTGACCGCAGAACTGAAAAAATCCATCGAAGAGGCCGCAACTCTCGTGGTCGTAGAGGATTTATACCGCCCGTACCGTCCGAAACGCCGGACGCGTGCGACGATCGCAAAAGAAAAAGGACTGGAGCCGCTGGCGAATATCATTCTTCTGCAGATGACAAAAGAGCCGCTCGAAAAAGAGGCAGAGGCTTTTGTTTCAGAAGAAAAGGAAGTCAAAACGGCAAAAGACGCCATTGCTGGTGCCTGCGACATCATCGCTGAGAGCATTTCCGATGAGGCCGATTACCGTATGGAGATCCGCCGCAGAACCGAGGCGAAGGGCCTGATCGTCTCGACAGCAAAGGATGAGAAAGCAGAGTCCGTTTACGAGAATTACTATGAGTTTTCCGAGCCGGTATCGAAAATTGCCGGACACCGTGTGCTGGCGCTGAACCGCGGTGAGAAAGAAAAATTCCTGAACGTCAAAATTGAGGCGCCGACGGAAGAAATCCTGCGTTATCTCGAGAAAAAAATCATCACCAAAGAGAATCCGCAGACAAAGCCGGTTCTGCAGGCGACCATCGAGGATGCCTACAACCGTCTGATCGCTCCGGCCATCGAGCGTGAGGTCAGAAATCAGCTCACCGAAAAGGCAGAGGACGGTGCGATCAAGGTCTTTGGAAAGAATCTTGAGCAGCTTCTGATGCAGCCGCCGATCGCAGGCCAGGTTGTCCTTGGATGGGATCCGGCGTTCCGTACGGGATGCAAGCTGGCTGTTGTCGATGCGACTGGAAAAGTGCTCGATACCACCGTGGTTTATCCGACCGCGCCGACGAATGAGAAGAAGATTGCAGCAGCAAAAGCGACCGTAAAAGATCTGATCCACAAATACGGCGTCACCCTGATCTCTGTCGGAAACGGAACTGCAAGCCGTGAGTCCGAGCAGATCATCGTCGAGATCTTAAAAGAGATCCCGGAGAAGGTTGCGTATGTGATCACAAACGAGGCAGGAGCATCCGTTTACTCTGCAAGCAAGCTGGCAACCGAGGAATTCCCGAACTTTGATGTCGGACAGCGAAGTGCCGCTTCCATCGCACGCCGTGTGCAGGATCCGCTGGCAGAGTTCGTCAAAATCGATCCGAAATCCATCGGTGTCGGCCAGTATCAGCACGATATGAACCAGAAGAAGCTCGGCGAGGCGCTCGGCGGTGTCGTTGAGGACTGCGTGAATAAAGTCGGTGTCGATCTGAACACGGCATCCGCGTCGCTGCTGGAATACATTTCCGGTGTCAGCAAGGTGATTGCAAAAAACATCGTGGCATACCGCGAGGAGAACGGCCGTTTCGAGAGCAGAAAAGAGCTCCTGAAAGTGGCAAAACTCGGACCGAAGGCGTTTGAGCAGTGCGCGGGCTTTATGCGCATCACCGGCGGCAAAAATCCGCTGGACGGCACAAGCGTTCATCCGGAGAGCTACGAGGCAGTCGAGAAGCTGTTTGCAAAGTTAAATATGAAGACAGAGCAGATCAGCGAGGGATCGACGGCGTTCTTCATCAAAGATTACAAGAAGATGGCAGAGGAGATCGGTGTCGGCGAGATTACGCTGCGCGATATCATCAAAGAGCTGCAGAAGCCTGGCCGTGACCCGCGTGACGAGATGCCGCGCCCGATCCTGCGCACCGACGTGCTCGATATGAAGGACCTGAAGGTCGGCATGATCTTAAAGGGAACCGTGCGCAACGTCATTGACTTCGGTGCATTCGTCGATATCGGCGTGCATCAGGACGGACTCGTCCACATTTCCCAGATGACGAAACGCTTCATCAAGCATCCGCTGGAGGCTGTGAGCGTCGGCGATATCGTGGAAGTGAAGGTCATCAGCCTTGATCTGGCGAAGAAGCGGATCGGGCTGTCGATGCTGCTGGATAAATAAAGTGTGATACTTGGGCTGCCCGAAAGAAAACAGGGGCAGCCCGCGGTGTATCAAAGGGGGATTACCATGAATGAGGAAGAAGTGCTGGTAGGACGGATTCAGGATCTGGCAGAGCAGTGTTATCACAGGGATGTTCCGTCACACACGGAGTTTCTGACGCTGGCGGAGCAGGATCTGTTCTACCGCACGGTAAATAAAATCCCGGGCGTGCGTTACGTGCTGTCCGGCGGATACGAGGCGGCAGAGCGGAAAGCGGCGCTGTTTCTGCCATCCTATGCAGAGGACGGTGATGCGTCGATGCTTCCGATCGCAGTCGTGCGCATCAGCCCGCTGAATGAAAAATTTGCGGATGCGCTGTCACACCGTGATTTCTTAGGATCACTGATGAATCTCGGCGTGGAGCGGTATAAGCTTGGAGACATTCTGATCGATGGAAACCAGGCGTATCTGATCTGTATGGCGGATATGGCGGACTACATCTGTGCGGAGCTGAAAAAAGTGCGCCATACGAGCGTGTACTGTGAAGTCGAGGCGGGACTGCCGGAGGAGCTGACGGAGCCGAAAACCGAGCGGAAAGAAGGCTCCGTCGCTTCCGTGCGGCTCGATGCGGTGCTGTCGCTGGCGTTCAGCAGTTCGCGGAGCAAAATGGTGCCGCTGATCGAGGGCGGCCAGGTGTTTATTAATGGAAAACTGGTGACGTCGCCGAGCGCGTCATTAAAAGAGGACGATCTCGTGACCGTGCGCCATATGGGAAAATTCCGCTATGTGGGCGTGCAGAACCAGACGAAAAAGGGAAGGCTGTACGTGGCTGTTGAACGATTTGTCTCATAATAGATATTTTGAGGGATTTTACAGGAAAAGACCATTGACAGTGTTTGTAAAAAGACGGTATTATAGAGGATATGTAGAAGGTCCGCAGGGCTGAGAATTTTCAGACGGAAGCGGACTGCGAAGATTACGTATCAGGAAGGCAGGAAGAAAAAATGGGAAAAATTATACTGACCGGCGACCGACCGACCGGCAAGCTGCATGTAGGACATTACGTTGGTTCACTGCGCCGCCGCGTGGAGCTGCAGAACTCCGGTGAATTCGATAAAATTTACATCATGATTGCAGACGCACAGGCGCTGACCGACAATGCGGACAACCCGGAGAAGGTGCGCCAGAACATTCTGGAGGTAGCACTGGATTACCTTTCCTGCGGACTTGATCCGGAAAAGAGCACCATCTTTATCCAGTCTCAGATTCCGGAACTGTGCGAGCTTTCTTTCTATTATATGAATCTCGTTACGGTTTCCAGACTGCAGAGAAATCCAACCGTAAAATCGGAGATCCAGATGAGAAACTTTGAGGCGAGCATCCCGGTTGGATTCTTCACCTACCCGATCAGCCAGGCAGCCGACATCACTGCATTCAAGGCAACGACCGTTCCGGTTGGAGAGGATCAGATGCCGATGATCGAGCAGACACAGGAGATCGTCCACAAATTCAATACAGTTTATGGCGAGGCACTTGTGCAGCCGAAGATTATGCTGCCGGAGAATGATTCCTGCAGACGTCTGCCGGGTATCGATGGAAAAGCGAAGATGAGTAAATCGCTTGGAAACTGCATTTACCTGTCCGAGGAGCCGGATGAGATCAAGAAAAAAGTCATGAGCATGTACACCGACCCGGATCATATCAAGATCACCGACCCGGGCAAGATCGAGGGAAATACCGTATTTACCTATCTCGATGCATTCTGCCAGCCGGAGCACTTCGAGCGCTATCTGCCGGATTACGCAAATCTCGACGAGCTGAAAGCGCATTACCAGAGAGGCGGCCTTGGCGATGTCAAAGTGAAGAAGTTCCTGAACAATGTACTGCAGGAGACCTTAGAGCCGATCCGTAACCGCAGAAAAGAGCTGGAAAAAGACATTCCGGCGATCTACGAGATGCTGAAAAAAGGCAGCGAAGAGGCAGAAAAAGTTGCCGCTCAGACACTGGCGGATGTCAAAGCAGCCATGAAAATCAACTATTTTGATGATCTGGACCTGATCCGTTCCCAGGCAGAGCGTTACGGCAAATAATTACCAATAGAAGATGAATGGAAAAAGCGGACATTATGGTTCCGCTTTTTCTGTTGCAGGGCGGACGAAAGTTCGGAGTCCTGCGGTCGGAGAGGATAGCATATGGTCATACATGGATTTCAAAAGCTGACGCTGCTGGATTACCCGGGCAAGGTGGCGTGCACATTGTTTTCGGGCGGATGTAATTTCCGCTGCCCGTTCTGCCAGAACGGAAATCTCGTGCAGCATCCCGAATGGGAGCCGGTGATTCCGGAGGAGGAGATTTTTGCAGTGCTCGAAAAGCGGCGCGGCGTGCTGGACGGCGTCTGCGTGACGGGCGGTGAGCCGACGCTGGATCCGGATCTGGAGCGGTTCGTGACGAAAATTAAGGAACTGGGATATCTTGTGAAGCTCGATACGAATGGATACCGGCCGGAGATTTTGAAAAAGCTGGTGGAAGAGAAGAAAATCGATTACGTCGCCATGGACATCAAAAACGCGCCGTCCCGGTACGGCGAGACGGCGGGCGTGAAAAAGATCGATGTGATGCGGATCAATGAGTCGGTCGAGTTTTTAAAGAGCGGCGTGGTGGACTATGAGTTCCGGACAACGCTCTGCAAAGAGCTGCATGGAAGGGAAGAGATCGAAGCGATCGGAAAGTGGCTTTCCGGGGCAAAACGGTACTTCCTGCAGAATTACCGGGAATCGGATTATGTGATTGATCCGAGGTTCTCGGGGTATGCGAGGGAGCAGCTCGAGCGGTTCTGCGAGATCCTGCGCGGAAAGATTGAGACGGTGGAGATCCGCGGCGTGGATTAAAAAACGCTTTAAAGCGTGCGGTACCAGTAGCCGAAGCGGGCATCGGGCGCGAGCTCGGAGGGGCGCATCGCCTGCTTGAAGTGGAAAAAGCCGAAGAGGCTTGCCATGAACTGCTCATTCGGCGTGTAGACGCCGGGGACACCGAAATACCAGAGTTCCTGCTGGTCGCGGTTCCGGGCGAGGAGCAGATGGCGATAGGACGAGGAGCCATGGAGGACGAAGCGGTTCGCATCCACCGAAAGACCGGCGGCGCGGAGCTGTGGAAGATCGTCGAGTGAGAGGCGCAGGCAGTCGGTCAGATCATCATCTGGGAACGGGTGGAACTCCGGGAACTGGTCCTGAAGCTGGAGATAGAGAGCAGCGCGGGACGGCGGCACGGCTGCTGCGGCGGGAAAATCGGCGGAAGTCATATGTAGCGGCTGGGCGGCAGAATCCGGGATGGGCTGCGGCGGTTCCGGGTTGGCAGAGGGATAGCTTTCTGCGGTTTTCACAGATTCCGCGGATGCGGGATGGAGTGTGTTGGCGGATGATTGCGTGATCCTGTCTGCAGGAACGGTGTTTACCGTGTTAGTTGATGTGGATTCTGTGGAGACGGTGGATTCCGGGTTGGAATTTTGTGGATAAAGTTCGGAATTGCTGCTGAATTCTGTGGAAAGTTCATCGAACTGTGCTTTTGAAGCGTCTGATGATGGCAGGGACTGCGCAGGTACGGCGGGATCCAGAGGTTCGGGTGTTTCGGCAGTTTTCTCTTCGGTCGGTCTGGCACCATTGTCTGCGGATGTTTTGGGCTCCTGCGGGAGCGTGGGAGCGAAAAACTCCGGCTGAATCGGAAGATCGTCCCACTGGGTGGCGATGACACCGGTCTGGCGGCAGAGCAGGATCAGACCGCCAAGCTCGTCGAGCGTGACATCCGTCTGCCCAATGGAATTGGAGTGCGTGAAGAGCTTTCCGCTTGTGGAGGAGCGACCCGCGAGGAGATTTCCGAGCGGAATGCCGTACATCCGCCCTGACCGGCGGATAAATCCGTAGACCGTGACCGAGGTCTCCGGCGGAAGCGACGGCGATTTGATCTGGAAGTCCATGCGGCAGAAACCGTTCTGCGACTCCACGCGGACAAAGCCGCAGCATCCGCCCTTGCGGTTGTTCGGGTATTCGTATAGATAGGCAATGAAACGCCGGTAATCAGACATAAAAACCTCCTGCATAGAAGTAAAAAGAGTAGAAAAAGATACTGCGCTACAGTTCACGATATGCGGGAAGGACAGAAAATATACGCAGAGAAGAAAGGAAGTGTACAATGGAAGAAGAAACAAAGCTGGAAACGCCGGAGGAAAAAGCGCACCGGAAAGAACGGGAACGCTTCATGCGCCAGGCGATTACGCAGGCGAAGAAAGCGGAAAAGCTGATGGAAGTGCCGATCGGCTGTGTGATTGTGTACGAGGGAAAGGTGGTTGCGCGGGGCTATAACCGCAGAAATACGGATAAAAACACGCTGTCCCACGCGGAACTGAATGCGATCCGGAAAGCCAGCAAAAAGCTCGGCGACTGGCGGCTGGAGGGCTGTACGTTGTATGTCACCCTGGAACCGTGCCAGATGTGCGCCGGTGCGATCGTACAGGCGAGAGTCAGCGAAGTCGTCATCGGCAGCATGAACCCGAAGGCGGGCTGCGCGGGATCGATCTTAAATATGCTGGAAATGCACGAGTTTAACCATCAGGTGAAGGTCGAGCGCGGCGTGCTGAAAGAAGAGTGCTCGGAGATGCTGAGTGCGTTTTTCCGGAGACTGCGGGTGGTGAAAAAGAAGAAAAAAGAAGAGAGGGAGAGGGCGGAAGAAGGGAAAGAATAAAAGAAGAGGCAGCATCGGGATGGGATGCTGCCTGAGGAAGATTATTTGTTTGAGTAAGCTGCACTTTCGAATTTGAGTTGTTGGAGCACCGCTCGCCGCATACACCCCTTCTGCCATCCCTGCATCCACAGTAATTACGGGCTTTTCGTATGTATGTTTCATTACATTTGCCTCCATTTTCTAACTAATTTCATCATAAATAACACACTCCCAAAAGCCAAGCTCTCCCCCGCATTTCCCGAAAAATTTCCGTAAAAATACAATCCCCGTATTTCCATCGGAAACCAATGAAAAAATCATTGACGAATCGTAGAAAAAGCACTATAATATACGATGTATTTGACAAAATACGGAGAAGTACCCAAGAGGCTGAAGGGTCTGGCTTCGAACACCAGTAGGTCGGAAACGGCGCAAGGGTTCAAATCCCTTCTTCTCCGCTATGCAAAAAAGAGACAGCAAAAAGATTGAAAAATCGAAAAAGCTGTCTCTTTTTCTGTAAGAAATTATGAAACAGATGAAAAACAAAAGAAACAAAGACAGAAAAAGCATCGCCAGTTCACGAAAAGGGACCGATGCACAACAAAGCAAAATAAAAAGGAGAGACAATACATGGCGCAGTTACCACAGGAATTTCTGACCCGCATGCAGGAAATGCTGGGCGATGAATTTGATGCATTTTTAACTTCCTACGACGCACCCCGCACAGCCGGGCTGCGTGTGAATACAAAAAAATGCCGGACTGAAGATTTCCCGCCGCTTGTTCCGGGAATGTGGAAGAAAATTCCGTGGATTCCAAACGGCTATTTCGTGCCGGACGGCATGCGCATGGGCCAGTCTCCGCTGTATGCGGCAGGCGTATTCTATCTGCAGGAGCCAAGCGCCATGACCCCGGCGTCCCGCCTCCCGATCGAACCGGGTGAGCGTGTGCTCGATCTCTGCGCAGCGCCGGGCGGCAAAGCGACGGAGCTGAATGCGCGTCTTGCAGGAACCGGCCTTCTCGTCGCCAATGACATCAGCAACGCCCGCGCCAAAGCACTGCTGCGCAATCTGGAGCTGTTCGGAAGCGAAAACGTGCTTGTCACCAATGAGACACCGGCAGGCCTTGCAGACGTCTTCCCGGGCTTCTTCGATAAAATCCTCGTGGATGCACCGTGCTCCGGCGAGGGTATGTTCCGGAAAGACGAGGCAGTCATCGGCACCTGGACCCCGGAGCGGCCGGATTTCTTTGCGGAGCTGCAGCGCGAGATCACCTCGAATGCCGTAAAAATGCTGCGTCCGGGCGGCCTCATGATGTATTCGACGTGTACCTTCGCCCCGCAGGAGGACGAGGGAACCGTTTCTTTTCTTCTGGAAAACTTCCCGGAAATGGAACTGATCGAGATGGAAGGCTACGAAGGTTTTTCAAAAGGCAATCCAGTCTGGGGAAACGGCGATCCGGAGATAGAAAAGACCGTGCGCATCTGGCCGCATAAAATGAACGGCGAGGGCCATTACCTTGCCCTGTTCCGCAAAAAAGGCGAAGCCATTCCTTATGAGACAGAAGAAAAACCGATCGAAAAGAAAAACAAAAAACAGAAAAACCGGAAAAAAGACCGCGGAACGGAAGCACCGGGTCCGTCGAAAGCAGAAAAACAGATCCTTTCCGATTTCCTGTCCCGAATGACAGCACCGATCCCGGTGGAGGAACTGGAAGTCCGCGCCGGAAAAGTATACCATTCCCCGTCCCTGCCGGATGGCGTGCGGAATCTTCATTTCCTGCGGAACGGTCTGTATCTCGGTGAACTGAAAAAAGACCGTTTCGAGCCGTCACAGCCGTTTGCCGTGACACTCTCCGCGGACAAGTTCAAAGATTACATGAATTTAAAGGCAGATGACGAGCGTACCGAAAAATATCTCCACGGTGAGACAATTTCCGTAGAGCCGGGAGAGACCGCATCGCCGTCGGGCTGGAAGCTGGTCTGCGTCGATGGATTCGGCCTTGGATGGGGCAAACTGGTCAATGGAACCTTGAAAAATAAGTACCCTGTTGGATGGAGAAAGTAGAAAAATCATGCCAGTTTTTGCAGGAAAAACGTCGAAATATTACAAAGTTATTAACAGAAATTAAAAAAGACTTTCATTTCAGACATACTTGTGTTATAATGGCAAAGTACGGCGGGAAAAAAGGCCCATTTTCCGCAGTAACTTGGAGTGACAATCAGCAACAGAACGTAATAAGTATGAGGTGTACGACATGAAAAAAAAGAAATTATTCAGCCTGGTTTTGGCCACAGTGCTTACGGCAGCGACCGTTCTGCCATGCTATGGTGCCAGTACAAAGGAGAAAATTTCAAATGCTCAGGCAGAACAGGCTGCCGCACAGTCTCAGCTTGACAGCATACAGAGCAGGATTGACGAACTCAATTCCAAAAAGGGACAATCAGAAGAATATCTTTCCGAACTGAACCAGCAGCTGGACGATCTGCAGAACCGTCTGCAGGAGCTTCAGGATCAGTATGATGCGAAGCAGAACGAACTGGTACAGATTCAGGCAGATCTGGAAGATGCAAAAGCAAAAGAAGAAGAGCAGTACGAGGCGATGAAGCTCCGTATCCAGTATATGTATGAAAATTCCTCCGGAAACGGATACATGGCAATGCTCTTTTCTTCCAAAAGCATTTCAGAGCTGATCAGCCGGGCAGAATACATACAGAAAATTTCCGATTTCGACCGCGATCTTATGCAGGAGTATGAGGACACGGTAGACCAGGTAAAAGAAAAAGAAACACAGGTGCAGGAAGAGCAGGCAGCGATCGTAGAACTGCAGCAGCAGAGCAGCGATCAGCAGGAAGCCATTCAGGAGCTGTACGCAGCAGCTTATCAGGAACTCCGTACCTACTCCGCAGAGCTGGACGATGCAAAATCCAGCGAGAGTGCACTGGTAGATGAAATCAACAGCAAAGCAGATGCAATCAATGACCTGATCCGTCAGGCGAAAGAAGAGGAGATTGCAGCGCAGAAGAAAGCAGAAGAGGAAGCAGCCGCAGCCGCCGCCGCACAGCAGGCTGCCGCAGAAGCTGAGGCAGAGGCCGCCAGAAAACAGGCAGCCGAGGCAGAGGCCGCCAGAGTCGCAGCCGCAGAAGCAGCAAATGCCGCAGCGAAAGCAGATACCGATACAAGCAGCAGCTCCGGAAGCAGTTCTTCGGACAGCAGCGCATCCTCCACGACAACGGAGAGTCCATCCGCGTCAGATACTTCCAGCAGCTCCTCCAGCGGAACATACCTTGGAAGATTTAAACTGACAGGCTATTGCTCCTGTTCCATCTGTACCGGACAGTGGTCCGGCGGATCCACCGCGAGCGGAACCACACCGACCGCAGGAAGAACGATCGCCATGGGCGGTGTACCATTCGGAACGAAACTGATGATCAACGGTCAGGTTTACACGGTAGAAGACCGCGGAACCGCTTACGGCCACGTAGACATCTTCTGCAGCAGCCATTCCGAGGCGCTGAGCTTCGGCGTGCAGTATGCAGATGTATATCAGCTGAGCTGAGAAACAAAGATAAGAGATATGCCGGAACAGAACTTCCGGCATATCTCTTTTTTTGACTTTCTCAGAAACTGTCATTCTAAAAGAACACCAAAAAAGCCGCAAACCCGTGTAAAATGTACCTTTTGAAGCAATAATAAAAAAAATTAAAAAAATTTCAAAAAAGGTGTTGACATTCCTATAGACATCATATATAATAGCTATTGTTGATGGACGAGAGTTCAGAAAACAAATAAAATCGAAGCGTGGCTCAGTTTGGTAGAGCGCTGCGTTCGGGACGCAGAGGTCGTGGGTTCGAATCCCGTCGCTTCGACTGGAATGAAAATGCCGAAAGCCTTGACAATCAAGAGCTTCGGCATTTTTTCGTATGTCAGAAAGAGAACAGGAAAAAATATCTGGTCACGAATTTAGTCACGAATTTTTCAGACCGATAGGAAAAGAGTACACGAGGAGGAAATTTTTGTGAAAGCATTATTTTTTGATATTGATGGAACGTTACTGAGTGAGATTACAAAAGAAATTCCGCAGAGCGCGCTCGATGCATTGAAAAAGACAGCGGAAAAAGGAAATCTTACGTTTATTAATACCGGCCGCACCTGGTCGGAGCTGCCCGAGGAGCTGAAAAAGCTTCCGTTTTCCGGATTTCTGTGCGGCTGCGGGACCTATCTGCGCCGGGACGGCGAAATCCTGATGCATCAGACGATTCCGAAAAAGCGCTGTGAGGAAATCCCGGTTATTTTAAAGGAGTGCAGGATCGGCATGATCCTGGAGGGAACAGATAATGTTTATTTCCCCTCGGAGGTATCCCGTTTTCAGGAGGTCGAGCAGACGCGCGCCCATTTCGCTGCTGTCGGAATCGGACTCGCAGAGACAGCAGAGACAAAAGGAATCATCTACGATAAATTTTGCATCGTAACCGATGCACAGTCTGATATAGAACGTATGTACCGTGAGTTTGAGCAGGAGTTTGATATCATGGACCGTCGCGGTGGTGTATACGAACTCGTTCCGCACGGCTGCAGCAAAGGAACAGCTGTGGACTATGCGCTGAAACAGTTTCAGCTGGAGAAAGAAGATGCATACGTATTTGGCGACAGCAGCAACGACCTTACCATGTTCCGGTGCGGCGCACACACCATTGCGCTTGGAAAACATGATGAGGTTCTGGATCCGTACACAGAGTACGTAACCGATACCGTCGAGCGGGACGGCGTGGCAAAGGCGATGGAGCATTACGGATTGATCTGACAGAAAAACAGAAGAAAAGAAAGCGAAGGGGCGCATTTGAAAAGAAATTTTCAGGTGCGCCCCTTTGGTTGCAATTTTCTGAAAAAGGAAACAAGAAAAGCAGCGTCTGAAAAGGTATGTGCATTGCAAAGTAAAAAATTTCATGGTAATATAAAAATGAGTTTTTATGTATATTTGTAATGATACCAGGAGGTGAGCGTTCAGAAGTTCCATGGAAACAGAAAAAAATCAGATAAATAAAAAAAGCCTCAGATACCGTTTTACAGCAGGAACGATCGGAGTAAGTGTCTGGCAGCAGGAATGAATGCTCACTTGGCAAAGCCTATAAAAATTGAAAACATAAAGAGAATTTTGTATGAATATTGTGTGTAGTGGCTGCAACTTCTCAAATCCGTATATCTGTTTTTCACGTTTTGTAGGATATTATAACGTAAATGTAAAACTGGCAGGGACAGGTTCTCTGTATACAGATAAAAGCAGGATAATGAAGTATAAAACAGAGAGAGGATTTTTATAAAATGGAAAAGTATGAAGACAAAATATATTCTTTAGGTGAGGCTGTAACGGGACAGACACAGGCTATGTCACAGGCCGTACAGAAAACACTGGAAAATAATGGCGGGGTAGGTATAATGACAGGATCTTATGACCAAAACCTGTCTATTTTGTCTGTGAATAATCTGCTGTTGCATAGTACAGGATATACATTCGATACTTTCATGGAACAGACAAAAGGCTCATTGAGAAACTTCTTTTATGACGAGGAAGATATACTGGAGCGAGACCGTTTTTTGCAGCTTCACGGAACAGGGGAAGCACAGATCCTTGCAGCAGACGGTACAGTGAATAATGTACGGCTTTGTAAAGAGGATGCGACAGATGAGGCGGGCAGACAGATCTGGGTTATGTCCGTACAGGTCAACTGGGATCATGTAAATCTGGCACTGCTCAATGAGGCTATCTATTCCGGCTTCTGGTATTTTGACTGTGACGAAAACAGTGAGATTGTGAATGCAAACTGGAGTCATGAATTCCGAAAAATGCTTGGCTATCATGACACTCTGGACTTTCCGAATAAACTGGAATCCTGGTCAGATCTTCTGCATCCACAGGATAAAGAAAGAGTAATGGTGCAGCTTCAGGCGGCAATTAAGGATAAGACGAACCAGATAAAATACCAGGTAGAGTATCGTATGAGAATGAAGGATAATCAATACCAGTGGTTTCGGGCATCGGCAGAAGTAATACGCCGTCTGGATGGTTCTGCCAGCAGGATTGCCGGGATTTTTATTAACATTGATGCGGAGAAAAAAGAAATCATGCAGGCACAAAAATCTGCTGCTTTCCACCGGGCTTTTACGAAAGCAGATCTGTGCGAGTATTATGTGAATCTGGAAGCGAATACTTTTGATACCTTTAAGGTTGAACCGTCCCTGATGACAGTCTTTGAACAGAGTCGTACATGGGATGAACTGATCCGGCATTTTGTGGATTCCTATGTTGTGGAGACAGATAAGAAGGCGGTATCCTCTTTTTACGACCGTGGTTATATTGCAGAAAGGCTGAAGGGTCTGGAAACCGAATTGGCTTTAGAGTGCCGTATCACTCTGAATGGAGAAGAACGATGGGTCCGCAATGTGGTCATACGTGGCGAAATAGAGGATTCAGAATATGCCATGATCTTTCTGCGTGATATCACAGAGGCAAAGGTAGAGAGCGCACGGCATCTGCAGATGGCAGCGGATAATGCTTCCATGGAGCAGCTGATTCAGAGTATTGTGCGTCTGGTTGACCGCTTTGTTGTCTGTGATCTGGAAAATGACAGATATGAATTCTACAATCTGAATGGACAGATGATATATAAACCTCTGGGATTTTATCATGATTTTCAGATGCAGGTTCTTGAAAAATATAAGACACTGGAACCATTGGAAGCTATAGATATCCTGATAGCCCCGGATAATATTCGGAAAAAACTGAAAAGTGAAAATGATATTTATAAGTTTGAGTATTGCAGCCTGGATGAAAAGACTTATAAAATCGCTTCTTATATTCCCTTGGAATGGAAGAATGGAAAGCTGGAAAAGGTATTGCTGGCATCCATGGATGTGACACAGGAGAAGAAAGCAGAGATTGAATCCCGTCAGGCACTGAAAGAGGCTTACCGGTCTGCAGAAAATGCAAACCGTGCGAAAACAGAATTCCTTTCCAATATGTCCCACGATATCCGGACACCGATGAATGCCATTGTCGGCCTGACAGCAATTGCAGGAGCAAATATTGAGAGCCAGGACAGAGTCATTGAATGTCTCAGCAAAATTACAAAATCAAGCCGTCATCTGCTGGGGCTGATTAATGAAGTGCTGGATATGGCACGTATTGAAAGTGGAAAAATGACGCTGGCACAGGAGGATTTCAATCTGCCAGATCTGGTGGATAATCTTATAACACTCACAAAACCGGTGATTGATGAACATAAACACAATTTAGATATACACATTAATCACATTGAACATGAGAGTGTCTGTGGTGACAGCCTGAGAATCCAGCAGGTATTTGTGAATCTGATGAGTAATGCGATCAAGTATACACCGGATGGTGGGAATATTACTTTTTCCATAGAGGAAAAGCCAAATGGATTTTCGGAACTTGGATGCTATGAATTTACGATTGAGGATAATGGGATCGGTATGTCACCGGAATTCCAGAAAATCATGTTTGATCCTTTCAGCCGCGCGGATGACCACCGGACAACCAGAGTTCAGGGAACCGGTCTTGGAATGGCAATCAGCAGAAATATTGTGAACCTGATGAATGGTAATATTAAAGTGGAAAGCACCTTACATAAGGGAACTAAAATTACAGTAACAATTTATCTGGAACTTCAGGAAAAAGAAAAAGAACAGGACAGAAATCTGATGAATCTACCTGTTCTGGTTGTGGATGATGATAAGACATGTTGTGAAAGTACAGTTGCCACATTGAAGGAGATTGGGATTACAGGCGAATGGGTTCTCTCCGGCAGAGAAGCCGTTGAGCGCTGTCATGCACGTCATGAGCTAAAAAATGATTACTTTGCTGTTATTTTAGATTGGAAAATGCCGGATATGGACGGAATTGAAACAGCCAGACAGATCCGGAAACGGATAGGGAAAGAGATTACCATTATTGTACTGACATCTTATGAATTCAGCGAGATCGAAGAAGAAGCAAAGGCTGCAGGCGTAGATGCTTTTATTGCAAAACCGCTGTTCCGTTCCCGTTTGACGGCTGCATTGCGGCAGTTTACTTCTGGCAGAAAAGAAAAAACAGCAAGAAATTATCTGGATGAGCTGTCTGAAGCAGATTACACAGGAAAAAGAATTCTGCTGGTCGAGGATAATGAGTTAAACAGAGAAATTGCTGTTGAAATTCTGCAGATGACAGGGGCGGAAGTGGAAACGGCAGAAAATGGAAAAATTGCAGTTGAAAAAGTAGAAGCTTCTCCGAAAGGCTTGTATGACCTTATTTTTATGGATATCCAAATGCCTGTCATGAATGGTTATGAGGCAACCGCAGCAATCAGGAGCCTTCCGGGTGAACAGGGAAAACTACCGATTGTTGCCATGACAGCAAATGCTTTTGCAGAAGATGTACAGCTGGCAAAAAATACAGGCATGAATGGACATATCGCGAAACCGCTGGATATGAATAAGCTGAATGATGTTCTGGAAAACTGGCTGTAATTGTTTCCCAATTATTGAATTAATGATTTTATCAGGAAAGAATGAGGAAAATACGAGGATGAAAAAGGCAAAACAATGTCTGATAGCATTACTGTCAGGTGCGCTTTTAGCAATTACTGTTTTGTCTGGCTGTGGACAATCTCAAAAAGCAGTATCTAAAAATGACGATCACCTTACCGTGTATCTGTGGGAAAATCGTTTAATGAAAAATATTGTACCCTATATCCATGAGCAGTTTCCAGATCAGGATATTGAGTTTATTACCGGTAACAATGATACCGATTTATATAGCTATTTTGAGGAACATGGTGAACTGCCGGATATCATAACCGTACGTCGATTTTCTGGAAAAGATGCACAGGATCTGGAGCCATGTCTAATGGATTTTGCTTCTTATGATGTGGTTTCCAGGTATTACTCTTATGCATTGCAATATTACAAAAATTCAAAAGATGAGATCCAGTGGCTTCCTATCTGCGGTATACCGCAGACGATTATTGCCAACAAGACATTGTTTGAACAGTATGGAATCAAGATACCGAAAAACTATAAGGAATATGCACAGGCATGCCAGCAATTTTATGATAATGGTATAAAACCGTATTCCCTGGATCTTGCAGAAGACTGGTCTGCTCATGAGGTGATTCAGACAGGTGCAATTGGGGAATTCATGAGTCTGGATGGAATTGAATGGAGAAGCTCAGCTGAAAGTGCATCAGGGGATATCGCGTTTGATGATGCATTATGGAAACGTATTTTTTCAGAAACCAATACATTTTTAAAGGACTCACATTTTACAAGTGATGATATCAGCGTCGATGTTAATACTGCAACGCAGATGTTCCTTGAGGGAAAAGCAGCAATGTTTCATGGTTATCCGGCACTTATGCAGGAATTTCAGGAACAGATGGATGCAGAATTAACTCGTATACCGTTTTTTTCACAGATTTCGGATGAAGCTTTTATAAATATGACCCCTTCTCTGAATATTGCATTTAACAAAGAACTGGAAAAAGATCAGGAAAAACTGGACCTGGCATTCGATGTCCTGGAGTGTATGATTTCAAAAGAAGGACAAACATTGATCGCAGATGGAAAGGGTGTAATTTCATTAAATGTAGATGTTCCAAACATGATGGAAGATGTACCTGGACTGGAAGATGAAATTAATAATAATTCTGTTTATATCCGATATTCTGCTCAAAAATCATTTGATGCCAGTCTTGAGGCTGTTCACGGATTATTGTCAGGGGAAATGGATGAAACACAGCTGATGAAAGAATCTGGCATTGCCAGAACTTTCAATCAGCTCTTTTTTATCATCAGTTCCCTCTTGACATTTTTTCATTTCCTGCTATACTTATCAAAGATAATTACTAAAGATAACTAAATTTCAAGAAGAAAGGACCATTTTCTATGACACAGGAAAAATTAAAGCAGTTCCTGGATGCGTGTTTTGATGCAAAGCGTCTGATCGAGAAGCTCCCGGACCTGCCGGACGGTATGAAGCCGCGGCAGGTGCATGTGCTGGATGCGGTGAATGAGATTCAGAAAAAGCAGGGCTTCTGCCGCGTCAGCGACATCAGCAGCTATATGAACACAACGCTGCCGAGCATCACCAAGCTGGTGCAGGAACTGGAGGAGAGAAATCTTCTCGTGAAACAGGCGGATGAAAAAGATAAGCGCGTGATCAACCTGACACTGACCGAAGAGGGAAAAGAGTTTGTGGAACTCCGCGTGACGCACTTTCACGGGGAATGGGCATCCCGCCTGCCAGATCTGGACGACGCGGTGGTGGACGAATTTGTGCATGCAATCACACGGATGCAGGAAACGATGCCGGGAATAAAAGGAGTGAAAAACAATGGCAAAAGAAAATAAGAAAGAAGTATCGTTTGTAGAGGGACCGATTTTCCAGTCCCTGATCCGCTTTGCGCTGCCGGTGCTCGGCGCGCTGATTCTGCAGGCGGCTTACGGTGCGGTCGACCTTCTCGTGGTCGGCTGGTTCGGCGATGCGTCGAGTATTTCCGCTGTCGGAACCGGAAGCAGCTTCATGCAGATGGTAACATTTATCATCACCAGCCTTGCGATGGGTTCGACCGTTATGATCGGCCAGCACATCGGCGAGGGCAAGCCGGATAAGGCCGGCAAAACCGTGGGAACCTCGATTGTTCTGTTCGCCATCATCGGTATCGCCATGACGGTGATTCTGGAGCTGTTCGCAGGTTCGATTGCCAATATTTTACAGGTCCCGGCGGAGTCTTTTGACAAAACCGTCCTCTACCTGCGGATCTGTTCCGGCGGTATTCTGATCATCATCGCGTACAACGTCATCAGCAGCGTGCTTCGCGGAATCGGTAATGCAAATCTGCCGCTTTTATTCGTCGGCATCGCCTGCGCAGCCAATATTGCCGGAGATCTGTTCTTCGTCGGTGTGCTGAAACTGGACGTTGCGGGAGCAGCGCTTGCAACGGTTCTGGCGCAGCTGATTTCTGTCATCGCCTCCATGGGTGTGTTGAAAAAAGGCAATCTGCCGATTGAATTCAAAAAAGAAGACTGCCGCATCGACCATGACGAGCTGAAGAAAGTCCTGAACGTCGGTGTGCCGATCGCGCTGCAGGAGACGACCGTACAGATTTCCTTCCTTGTGATCAACTCGATCATCAACGGCATGGGTCTGATGCCGTCCGCCGGATACGGTGTGGCGCAGAAGCTGACCTCATTCATCATGCTGATCCCGTCCTCTGTGATGCAGTCTGTGTCAGCATTCGTGGCACAGAACACCGGAGCCGGAAAGAAAGACCGCGCGTGGAAGGGCTTCCTCACCGCAATCGCAACGGGCTGCTCTCTTGGAGTTGTGATTTTCTGCATCGGTTTCTTCGGTGGAAGTGTCATCTCCAGAATCTTCACGAGCGATCCGGCCGTTATCGAGCAGAGCGCCGCTTACCTGCGCGGTTTCGCACCGGAATGTATTCTGACCTGTGTGCTGTTCAGCAGCATCGGATACTTCAACGGCCGCGGCATCAGCATCCCGGTTATGATCCAGGGAATCACCTCCGCCTGCCTGATCCGTATTCCGCTGGCGCTGTTCTTCTCACACCTGCCGAATACGAACCTGACCTTCGTCGGCATGTCCACCCCGATCACAACCGTATACGGCATCTGCTTTTTCTTGATCTGCTTTGCACGGTTAAAGAAAAAAGGGCAGATGTAATTGAATCAAACATAACAGAACTGCCTGGGAAACGGCACGGAGCGATCCGCCGTTTCCCAGGCAGTTTTTGGTATTGTTTGTCCGGAACTTTTTTGATACAATACAGACAGAAAGAGCGGAACCCTGTTCAGAAGGGACAGAACAGACGGAAAGGGGAAGAGGAGTGGATAACAGAGAAATCATCAATGAGACACTGGTCCATCTGTTTCACGAGATACAAAAACTGGAAGAAGAGGCGATCATTACCGAGGATTTCAAGGATCTGACGAACAACGATATGCACATCATAGAAGCCGTCGGCCTGGAGGGCGGCAATATGTCATCGATCGCGGCAAAGCTCGACATCACGGTCGGATCGCTGACAACGTCGATGAACAGTCTGGTGAAAAAAGGCTACACCGAGCGGGAGCGCAGCGAGAAGGACCGCCGGATCGTCTACATCCACCTGACCGGAAAGGGACGGCAGGCATTCCATCATCACGCAAAATTCCACGAGCAGATGACGGATGCCGTGATGGCGGAACTCGGAGAAGAGGAAGTGCAGGTGCTCGGGAAAACGCTGAAAGCGCTGACGGACTTCTTTCGGTCATATAAAAAATAGAAACAAAAAGGCTTTTGCAGCCGGGACAGAATCAGAAAAATCTGTCCGGTATGCAAAAGCCTTTTTCGCATGGAAACGCATAAAAAAATGCTATTTTTCTACGCCGTTCTTCTCACAGATATCCGCGAGCACACACCGTTCACAGTGCGGTGTCGTCCGCGCAGTACAGACCTCGCGTCCGTGCTCCACAAACCGGTGGCAGAGCGAGCTTCCTTCTTCCGGCGGCACAATTTTCCAGAGTGCCATCTCCACCTTCTTCGGATCCTTGCAGTCATGCACGAGCCCGATGCGGTTGCACAGCCGGATGCAGTGCGTATCCGTCACAATCGCAGGCTTTTTAAATACATCGCCCATAATCAGGTTCGCACTTTTCCGTCCCACGCCCGGGAGCTTCAAAAGTGCGTTAAAGTCATCCGGCACCTGGCTGTGGTACTCGTCGCGCAGCATGCGCATGCAGGCGTTGATGTCGCGTGCCTTGCTCTTTCCAAGACCGCACGGCCGCACAATTTCCTCGATTTCCTCCGGTGTCGCGTTTGCCAGCGCATCGATATCAGGATACTTTGCGTAGAGATCCTCCACCACAACATTGACCCGCGCATCGGTGCACTGTGCGGCCAGGCGGACACTGACGAGCAGCTTCCACGCCTGGTCATAGTCAAGCGTACAGTCGGCGTCAGGATATTCTTGTTTCAAACGTTCAATGACGGCAAGCGCCAGTTCTTCTTTTGTCATCGTGTTAAACTCCCATTCTCAAAGATATTAAAACAGCGAAAGCTATCAGGATCCTTTCTCGCGTGCTGCCTTCCGAAGCTGCAGCGGCGTCGTGTGAAACCGCTCGCGGAAGAGGCGGTGAAACAGTTTATCGTTTGTAAAACCATGCTTTTCCGCGAGCGTGCCGACCGGCAGATCCGTGGCGATCAGGTCGCGGTAGATGCGGGAAAGACGGTAGGAATTCAAGTATTCCAGATACGTCGTTTCCATGTTCTGGCGGAAGAACCGGCAGAAATATTCCGGCTGCAGCGAGACAACATCGGCAGCCTCCTTCAGCGTAATCGGCCGCTGGTAATTTTCCTGCGTGTACGTCAGAATCGTATCGAGCCGTGTCTGCGTCCGGGAGCTCATCGGGTGGTGCGCAAGCGGGCTCTTCTCGGAAAATTTCGTGTAGAGCAGATCGAGAAACGTAAAAAGCTCCCGCTGGAACGTCAGAAGATAGCCGTCGGGCATTTCCTCATGAAGCTGCATCATCGAAAGCAGAAGACGCCGGAACTGGCTGATATTTTTCTGCACTTCCGGATTCGTACTGTCGTAGTCAATCGAGAACCAGAGCTGTGACGGATCAGGCAGATAGTTCGCAAGGAACGCATCCGGAATCTGCATCAGAATCGAGCGGTTTCCCGTGGACGGACAGCGCGCCGTGTGGATACGCCCGGAATTGATCAGCAGAAATTGACCCGGAAGGACGGTCTTTGTGCGGTCCGAGAGCGTGACAATGGAGGAACCCTCCAGAATATAAATAATTTCCAGCGCGTCGTGCCAGTGCGGCGGCGAAAAACTGCCGAAATCGTCGGTTACACGAAATTCGATGCTGCGGTTCGGCTGCAGCGTGATGTGTTCCTGGCGTGTCTGGCGCGGCAGATGATCTTTGCGTGGCATAAAAAACTCCTTTTTTGTTCAACTTAGTGTATCACTATCTTATCACGAAACCCCCGAATTGGGTATAGCAATTTTTGTATGAAGTTGTTATAATAAATGAACACAAAGCCACGTCACATACGGCTTCGTGCAAACTCAATCTAAAGAAAAGTGAAGGAAGAAAACGTATGTATCAAGTATGGAGTAACTTTTTAAATCCCGGCCAGATCGCCATGCTGGGAATCGTGGTCACCTTTCTGCTGACCTTTCTGGCGTTAAAGCATCCATTTTCCTTTCTGCCGAGCGATCACGGCAGAGAATTTGCCGTAAACGGCGGCCTCTCCCGCGGAAAACTGCGCGGCGTCGGCCTCGTGATCGTCATCTGTTTCCTGATCGGAAGCGTATTGTTCCTGCCTCTTGGCGCCGAGTATGTGATCTACGCGATCCTGCTCGTCTGCATCATGCTGAGCGGCTACCTCGACGATGCATCCGAAACCCCGTGGAGCGATTACAAAAAAGGCGCGATTGACCTCGTCATCTCCATTGTGACCGTCATCACCTTTGTGAATTACAATTCCACCACGATCTACTTCGGAAGCATGTCCCTTACCATTCCGAAAGTGGTCTACATAATCCTCGGCATCATCCTGATCTGGATTTCGATCAACGTTACAAACTGTTCCGACGGTGTCGACGGACTCTGCGCGAGCCTTTCCTGTGTGGTTATCTTCGCGTTCAGTATGATTTTCCACGATGTCCTCGGAAGCTTCACCGTAGCCAATTACCTGTTCGTGGCAGCGCTTCTCGCGTACCTGTATTTCAACACCTCGCCGAGCAGCATGCTGATGGGAGACGCCGGTTCGAGAGCACTTGGCTTCTACATCGCCATCCTTGCCATGCAGTCCCGCCATCCGTTCTTATATCTGCTGATGGCAGGCGTGATGATCGTCGACGGAGGAATCGGCCTTGTCAAAGTATTTTTACTCCGTTTCCTGAAAATCGCGATCCTCAAAAATACAAGAACACCGCTGCATGACCATGTCCGCCTGAAATACAAATGGTCCGACAGTCAGGTTGTGATCCGCTTTGTGATCCTGCAGATCCTGCTGGCCGTCATTGCGTATCTGATTGTAGCATAAGAAAAAACAGAAGAGAAACGGGAGTGTGTCTTTTGCAGACGTCTGCGGGGCACACTCCCGTTTTGCACCCCAGCCTCCGAATACACCAAAAAGATAGAAAAAGATAATATCGCCGTACTTTTTCACAGAATCCGCCCTGTTTTCGAAAGCAAGAGTGTGGTAGTATAAAATTACCAAAAAATGTCAGCCTGAAACAATAATTCTGTAAAGATTGATGAAAAGAAAGTGCTTTCAGCTATCTGTTTCAGGTTCATCCAATCAGGAGGTAATGAAAAGATGAAATTCACAGAAGGTTACTGGCTTCCGAGTGAAAAAGCAAATGCATCCCATGCAATGCAGGCTTATGAAGTAGAGCAGATCCCAGGCGGTATGCGTATCCTGGCTACCACCCGCCCGATCGAGCACAGAGGTATGACCCTGAATCTGCCGACCATCACCGTTGAGTTCGTGGCACACACACCGGATACCATCTCCATGGAAGCATGGCACTATGAAGCATACGACAACAAAGTTCCGTCCTTCGATAAAACAGAGAGCGTATACGAGGACGTAACCGTTACTATCAACGACGATGAGGCAGTTCTCGACACCGGAAGCGTACTGGTACGCGTACAGAGAAAAGGAATCTTCGCTTACACCTTCGAGGCAGACGGAAAAGTCCTGACCGGAAGCGGATTCCGCAACCTTTCCTATATCAGATGGGATCGCAAGCAGAGCACCATGCTGCCGGCACCGAACTACATGACCGAAAAATATCAGCCATACATGGTAAGTGAGCTGTCCCTTGGCGTAGGTGAGTGCGTATACGGCCTTGGCGAGAGATTCACCCCATTCGTGAAAAACGGACAGGTTGTCGATACCTGGAATGAAGACGGCGGTACTGCATCCGAGATCGGATACAAATGCGTACCATTCTATATGACAAACAACGGCTACGGTATTCTCGTTGACAGCACCGACAACGTTTCCTTCGAAGTAGCAAGCGAAAAAGTTGAGTATGTCGGCTTCTCCGTACCGGGCGAGAGAATCAAATATTATCTGTTCCACGGCCCGTCACCGAAGAAGATCATGAACGAGTACACCGCACTGACCGGCCGTCCGGCACTTCCTCCGGCATGGTCCTTTGGTCTGTGGCTGTCCACATCCTTCACCACCAACTACGACGAAGAGACTACCACATCCTTCATCGAGGGAATGGAGAAGAGAAATATTCCGCTGAGCGTATTCCATTTCGACTGCTTCTGGATGCATGAATTCCACTGGTGCGATTTCGAGTGGGATAAGAAATGCTTCCCGGACATCCGTGCAACCTTAAAGAAATATCATGATAAAGGCCTGCACATCTGCGCATGGATCAACCCGTACATCGCACAGGGCACCGCATTCTTCAAAGAAGGCGCAGCAAACGGCTACCTTCTTAAGAGAGCAGACGGCAAGGGCGTATGGCAGACTGATAACTGGCAGGCTGGTATGGGTCTGGTAGACTTCACCAACCCGGATGCCGTAAAATGGTACACTGGCAAACTGAAAACCGTTCTGGACTGCGGCGTAGACTGTTTCAAGACCGACTTCGGCGAGAGAATCCCGGTTGACGTTGTTTACCACGATGGAAGCGATCCGCAGGCAATGCACAACTACTATACATACCTGTACAACCAGGCAGTATTCAACCTGTTAAAAGAAGTAAAAGGCGAGAACGAGGCAGTTCTGTTTGCAAGAAGTGCAACAGCAGGAAGCCAGAAATTCCCGGTACACTGGGGCGGTGACTGCTCTGCAAACTATCCGTCCATGGCAGAAACCCTGCGCGGCGGTCTTTCCTTCGCCATGAGCGGATTCTCCTTCTGGAGCCACGATATCTCCGGCTTCGAGAGCACCGCAACACCGGATCTGTACAAGAGATGGTGCGCATTTGGACTCATGTCCACCCACAGCCGTTTGCACGGATCAGGAAGCTACCGTGTGCCGTGGCTGTTCGATGACGAAGCATGCGACGTTGTAAAATTCTTCACCAACCTGAAATGCTCTCTGATGCCATACATTTTCCAGAAATCCGTAGAGGCACACGAGGAAGGAACCCCGGTTATGCGTCCGATGGTATTCGAGTTCATGAACGACCCGGCCGTTCCGTATCTGGATCAGCAGTACATGCTGGGTGATGCCCTTATGGTTGCACCGGTATTCCGCGAGGATAAAGTTGCACAGTACTACCTGCCGGAAGGCACCTGGACCGAGCTTCTGACCGGCGAGACAAAAGAGGGCGGCAGATGGTTCCAGGGAACCTATGACTACTTCTCCATGCCGCTGTATGTAAGAGAAAACAGCATCGTAGTCAGAGGAAACTGCGACACCAAACCGGATTATGACTACGCTGACCACGCAACCGTATGCGTATATCAGTTAAAAGACGCAGCCGAGACCAGGGTTTCGGATATCCACGGAAACACCGTATTCACCGTGAAAGCAGTCAAAGACGGCGATGCAGTGAAAGTATCCGTAGAAGGCGCACATACCGAACTGAAAGTAGAAGTATTCGCCGGAAACGAGAAGAAAGAGGCTGTGCTGGCAGCAGATGCGAACGAAGTTGTTGTTGCATAAGCATCGGAATGTAAGAATATAGGGAGGGAGAGGCACGGAAAAGCAAATTTTTCTGTGACCTCTCTTTTCAAAAAAGGAGAATAAAACAATGCGTTTTCAGACAAAAAATGGTGTGTTAATTGCACAGGCAAACGGAGAAACACTGCGGATTGAGCCGTGGGGAAAGGATTCCTTACGTGTCCGCGCAACCATGCTTCCGGAATTTTCCGGAAAAAACTGGGCACTGACCGAAGTGCCGGAAAAAACAGAGGCAAAAGCAGAGCAGTTTGAGGTCGATCATCTGGAAATCGACGGATCGATGGGAAAAAGAACCAGCGCATCGATCACCAATGGAAAAATCCGTGCTGTAGTCAACTTTGCAGGAGTTATCACCTTCTACAAAGAAGATCAGGAAATTTTAAGAGAATATCACCGTTGCTACGACGGAACGATCAGCAAAGAGAGCCGCTGCTTAAAAACGGTCAACCGTGAGTGGAAAGGTGTGATCGGCGGAAGCGAATACGGCCTGAACCTGAAATTTGAGAGCAACGACGAAGAGAAAATTTTCGGAATGGGCCAGTATCAGCAGAAATACATGGATCTGAAGGGATGCACCCTGGAGCTGGCGCAGCGGAACTCCCAGATCAGCGTACCATTCGCCGTATCCAGCTTAGGATATGGTATGCTGTGGAACAATCCGGCTGTCGGACAGGTAACCTTCGGAAAGAACTACACCGAATGGACTGCACGCTCGACCAAAGATATGGACTACTGGCTGACCGCAGCCGATACACCGAAAGAGATCCTGGAAAATTACACCGCAGTGACCGGCCGCGCGCCGAAATTCCCGGAGGACCGTATGGGCCTGTGGCAGTGCAAGCTGCGCTACCGTACGCAGGAGGAAGTGCTTGAAGTGGCACGCCGCTACCAGAAGGAAGGCATCAAAATCGATCAGATTGTCATCAATTTCTTCCACTGGACCGTACAGGGCGACTGGAAATTCGATGAAAAATACTGGCCGAATCCAAAAGCCATGGTGGACGAACTGCATTCCATGGGAATCAAAGTTATCGTTTCCGTATGGCCAAGCGTAGACCGGAAGAGCGAGAATTTCTGGCCGATGCTGGACCGCGGCCTGCTGATTAAAACAGAGCGCGGCGCCCTGCAGACGTATGATTTCCAGGGGGACTGCGTGGAAATCGATGTGTTCAACCCGGAAACCAGAAAATACGTCTGGGAAGTCTGCAAGAAAAACTATTATGATTTTGGAATCGATGCCTTCTGGCTGGACAACTCAGAACCGGATTTCGGCGTTTACGATTTCGATCATTACCGCTATATCGACGGACCGGCTCTTTCCTGCAGCAATATCTATCCGCAGCTGTACAGCCGTGTCTTCTATGACGGCATGAAAGCAGAAGGAGAAGAAAATATTGTAAACCTGCTTCGCTGCGCCTGGGCCGGAAGTCAGAAATACGGAAATGTTGTATGGTCCGGCGATGTGCCGAGTACCTTTGAAGCCTTCTATGATCAGCTCCAGGCCGGCCTTAATATGGGTCTTGCCGGCATTCCGTGGTGGACAACCGATATCGGCGGCTTTATGACAGATGATGTCAACGACCCGGATTTTCAGCAGCTTCTGATCCGCTGGTATGAGTTTGCCGTTTACTCTGCTGTTTTTCGTATGCACGGCGACCGCGGACCGCACAACATTCCAACGCTCGATGACCGTGATTTTGGCGGCGGCTACCTGTATACCGGCCAGTCCAATGAACTGTGGAGCTATGGAGAAGAAAATTACCGGATCATGAAGAAATATTACGACATCCGCATCAGCATGCACGATTACATCAAACAGCTGTATGACGAGGCATCCGAAAACGGTTCTCCGCTGATCCGTACCATGTTCTATGAGTTCCCGGATGACAAAAAATGCTGGGAGCTGCAGGATCAGTATATGTTCGGAAGCGAATACCTGGTAGCGCCGATTTTCCATCTGAACGAGTTCGAGCGTGAAGTATATCTTCCGGCAGGACGCTGGGAAGATACCAGAGACGGAAAAGTGTACGAAGGAGGACAGACCGTTCTTGCCGCCGCACCAATCGATTCGATTCCGGTATTCAAGAAAATAGCATAAGATCGTGTAAAAAGGTCAAAAAAGAAAACAGTACAGAAAAAACACACAGCGTGTGGAATTTTCTGTACTGTTTTTACTTTGTCTCTAACTGCGCATCAGATATCCATATTTGCGCATCTGTCGGCGTATGATTTGCTCAACACGCTGGCGGATTTCCAGAGGATAGTAATCGGCCAGAGAAGCCAGTTCCGTGCAGACATCTTTTGTAGTAAAGGAAAAGTGAAGCTGGATACCGTATAATTCCTCCGCAGCATCCAGCTGTGTATCAAAATCAGAGCTGAAAGGTTTGGCTTCGATGCGTTCCATACAAACATCCATCGGCAGATCCAGAGGGTAGTCATTGCTGGTGTCTGCAAACAGGCATAAACCCTGATCGAACAGAGGACTTAGAGAATATTGCTCTGTTTCTGTATCATATAGAACAGCGATGTTGTTGGTGTGCCGGTCTTCATTCAGAAAGAAGGCATCAATTTCCAGCATAGCGGTCAAATATGCGCCGAAGTTCTGAATTCCCGTCATGTTTTCTAACTGGTCTGCCAGAAAACGAATGCGTTCCGCAGGTTCTGAAAAAGCAGCAAGTGAGATTGCCAGACTGTCTCCGGTATTCTGACGGTACAGTTTTTCCAATGGGATCAGCATCTGATTTGCTTTTAGAAAATCAGGACTGGAACAGCCACTGCGGAGAGTGCCGCGGTATGCAATCCGAACAGGCTGATACAGGACAAACGGGTGGGAAAGAGTGCTTTTTTGCAGTAAATGAGACACCAGTGTCTCCGAGAGTCCCTCATATCCCATATAGTCGGATTTGTACCAGATATTACCGATTTTCCACTTGAGCTGGTCCCCTTTTGAGGTGTGATCTGTTTTTTTGACAGGCAACTGATGATCAAGACGGATCTGTTCCATGGCGTGCCTCCTTATTCTTCAGAATCAGGATCCATTGCTCGTCACCGGCCATTCGCCCATCTGTTTTTTCAATGATAAGCAGCGGATCATAAAAGGGAAGTCCCATTTCTTTTAAAATATCTTTGGCATGATCGCGTGTTTTGGGAAAACAGCGGCTTTCCAGAAACCAGGTAAAATCATCCCAGGTCGGATGCTCCACAACGCCAAAGGCACGAAGCGGAATTTTTTTTGTGTAATTCTGGATTGCAATTTTCTCATGACGGAAGTCGATATCAATCGTTGTGCAAAGCTGATCGCGGTAAAGAAAACACATCCGCGTTTTGACATCGGGATCCGTGCTGAAACAGTGAGCACGGGCAATTTGATTGTATACCGTCTGCCTGCTGACCTGAAAGGTGCGCGCGATCTCGGCAATACTTTTTCCCTGCTGCTGCATGGCAGCCATCTGAATGATTTGTGGCAGCGAAAAAGCAGGTTTTCTTCCAGCTGCATGGCGCAGGGCTTCTTTTTGGGCTAACTGCTGGTATTGTTCCGCGTCCTTGGAAAGCCTGCGCAGCTCCTTTGGATCTGTTGTTCCAAAGATCTCATAAATCTGCTGCTCAAATGTGTTTTTCATGCAATCACCTCGTTTCTGCCATTACTGTATCACAGAGATCTGAAAGCGTCAAGAAATCATTTATTGACAAAAAACGAACTGATTGAGAAAAGTTACGGCTCGCAGATGTCTGAGAACAGCAATCATGGCGATGAAAGAACTTCCCTGCAGTGCAGGCAAAAGCTTGACAGAAAAAAGAAAAGTAGCGTACAATAAAGAAGCAGTACAGAGAGGCACGCAAACCGTGGGATTTCTGTGCTGTTTTTTTAGCAAAAAGGGAGGTTTTCAAAATGAATGAACTGGTTGAACTGTTAGACGAACTGCAGAAAAAAGCAAAGGCAGACCCCATTCTGCGTGAAAAACTGCTTCAGACAAGGGAAAATCCGAATCCAATCCACGCATTCTGCGAAATCTGCCATGCCTATGGCGTTTCCATCTATGAAATGGATCTTGCCATGGCAGGTGAAGAATTTTACGCAGAAATCAAACGCAGCACCAATGGCGGCGGAGAAAATTCCCCGGCGCTTGAAGGGGAAGATGACTTCTATGAGCTGTTTCTGGCAGCGTTAGAAAATATATGATTTTTTGCGAAGAATGTAAGTATTGATGAGTGTAGAAAGCTGCATGGATAGTGCCTGATGAACCTGCGAAGGGCTTGCCATGTCGTAGATGACACCGTCAAAAACTTCGAAGCGTTTCTCTTCTGGAAGCATTTCATACTGTTCCAGCGTGACTTTTTCGAGCTGTGGTTGAAGAACTGGCGTCATAAAATACACATCTTTTCCCAAAAATGAAATGAAATCGCTTAAAATTCTTTCTTTAAATGTTCTGCGAGAATCGTATCGTAATCGCCTTCGATTTCCTCATCGCGCCCTGCATACCGCAGATTGGTCTCCACGCCGACCGGCTCCACATCGTCTGCAAATTCCCAGATATGATACCGCAGACCGCGGTGCTCAAAGTCGATGCTTCCGCAGTTATCCTCTTCCGTATAGGAAAACGTGATTTTTTTCTCGTTTAAGACAGATTGAATTTGTGTCATATGCATAAAGCGTGATACCTCCGATTTTGTAGTTATCTGGAATAAAAAACAGCTACATTTGTTTACATTAGTATAGAACAGGGCGGGAGAAAATTCAATCGAAATTCTGGTCAGAATCATCGCAGCAGCTCTCACACGCGGTGTGCAGAGACAGCACGGCGTCGGAACGACCATCAAACATTACGCCTGCAACAATCAGGAAGAAAACCGCCGCGGCGTATCGAGCATCGTCTCCGAGCGCGCTCTGCGTGAGATCTATCTGAAGGGCTTCGAAATTGCAATCAAAGAATCCCAGCCAAAGGCGATCATGACCTCCTACAACAAGGTAAACGGTGTCCACACCGCCAACAGCTACGATCTGTGCACAACCGCTGCAAGAAAGGAATGGGGCTTTGCCGGCATCATCATGACAGACTGGACCACAACAAACGCCGACGGAGGCTCCTCTGCCGCAAAATGCATCGCTGCCGGAAACGATCTTGTGATGCCGGGAACCGACACCGACCGCCGCGAAATCCTGGATGCGCTGAGTGCCGAAAATGACCAGTATCTCGAGGAAAAAGACCTGACTGCCTGTGCCCAGAGAATCCTGGAAATGATTTTTACTTCCAATTCATATGAATAATGCGGTGTTTTCAGGGATAAAATAACATCAGAAATAGCTGATGCCCCTTCACAAAGCAAAATTTTCCATGCGAGCTTTGAATATTACAGTTCGCTGAGATGCAGTGAACTGTAACATTCAAATAGTTGGGCAATTTCACGATTGAAATTTCCCATAACATGTATTAGAATATAAATGATATCAATAAATACGAGGACGTGAAAAGAATGTCAGGATTAAGTAACACACAATATTTTAAAGTAAAAACAGAGCCGGAGATTCAGGTAAAAGAGGTACTCGAAACCGTTTACAATGCCATGGTAGAAAAAGGGTATAATCCAGTCAACCAGATCGTAGGCTATATCATGTCAGGCGACCCGACGTACATCACAAGCTTTAAGGGAGCCAGAAGCCTGATCATGAAAGTAGAGCGTGATGAACTGGTAGAGGAACTGTTAAAAGAGTACATCAAAAATGAATCCTGGAAGTGAGCGTAATTACTATGAGAATAATGGGATTAGATTACGGCTCAAAAACAGTAGGGGTGGCAGTCAGCGACGCCCTGGGTCTTACTGCGCAGGGAATCGAAATTGTCCGCAGAAAATCGGAGAATAAGCTGCGTCAGACGCTGGCCCGGATTGAAGAGATAGCAAAAGAGTACGGCGTGGAAAAAATCGTACTCGGCTTCCCGAAACATATGAACAACGACATCGGAGAGCGGGCCGAAAAATCTCTCGAGTTCAAAGAAATGCTGGAGAGACGGACAGGCCTGCCCGTTGTTATGTGGGACGAGCGGCTGACAACGGTCGAAGCAGACCGCACCATGATGGAAACCGGAATCCGCAGGGAAAACCGCAAAGAGTACGTAGATATGATCGCAGCTGTTTTTATCCTGCAGGGATATCTGGACTATCTTTCCCATCAGAAGGAATCACAGGAAAACTGAACAAAGGAATATTGTATGGAAAAAATAACATTTGTAACAGATGATGGCGGCAAAGAAGAATTTTACGTGGAGGAGCAGACCAGAATCAACGGAGTCAACTATATTCTGGTATCCGATTCAAAGGACGACGAGGCAAATGCCTATATTCTGAAGGATATCTCCACCGACACCGACGCAGAGGCAGAGTATGTTATGGTAGAAGACGACACTGAATTCGATGCCGTTTCCGGCGTATTTGCTTCCATGTTGGATGACGAGGCAGACATCATCTATTGAACCAGCCTTTTTGAAGCCATACCGGGACGCAGACAAAGCGGGACCGGGACAGCGCTTTAAAGGGCAAATCCTGCAGGTGCGGGACATGCTCCATCAGCCTGAAGTGACGCTCAGGGGATGCGTGCGTGAAGCCGTACCGGTAACGGAATCGTTTGGAAAACATGCGCGGAGGTGCTATTTGAAAAAGAATAATGGAAGTAAACTAAAAATTATACCGCTTGGCGGTCTGGAACAGATCGGTATGAACATCACCGTTTTCGAGTATGAGGACAGTATCATCGTCGTAGACTGCGGACTTGCATTCCCGGAAGACGACATGCTCGGTATCGACCTGGTCATCCCGGATGTAACATATCTGAAAGAAAACATCGACAAAGTCAAAGGCTTCGTCATCACCCACGGCCACGAGGACCATATCGGAGCCCTGCCTTACATCTTAAAAGAAGTGAACGTGCCGGTCTACGCCACCAAACTGACGATTGGCCTGATCGAAAACAAATTAAAGGAGCACAACCTGCTCCGTACCACAAAACGGAAAATCATCAAACACGGACAGTCCATCAACCTGGGCGCATTCCGCATTGAGTTTATCAAAACAAACCACAGTATTGCAGATGCAGCAGCACTGGCAATCTACTCCCCGGCTGGCATCATCGTCCACACAGGAGACTTCAAAGTCGACTACACACCAGTCTTTGGTGATGTCATCGACCTGCAGAGATTCGCAGAGATCGGAAAGAAAGGCGTTCTGGCACTGATGTGCGACAGTACCAATGCAGAGCGGCCTGGCTTTACCATGTCCGAGCGGACCGTAGGAAAGACGATCGACGGCCTGTTTGCCGAGCATCAGAATTCCCGAATCATCATCGCAACCTTCGCATCGAACGTCGACCGTGTGCAGCAGATCATCAACTCTGCTTATAAATACGGCCGTAAAGTTGTCATCGAAGGCCGCAGTATGGTCAACATCATCTCCATCGCGCAGGAGCTGGGCTACATCAATATCCCGGAAAATACCCTGATCGATGTGGAGCAGATGAAAAACTACACCGGCGAGCAGCTTGTCCTGATCACCACCGGAAGCCAGGGCGAGTCCATGGCAGCACTGTCCCGTATGGCGGCACATCTGCACAAAAAGATCTCGATCCTGCCGGGCGACACCGTGATCTTCAGTTCCCACCCAATCCCGGGAAATGAAAAAGCCGTTTCGAACGTCATCAACGAACTGTCTGCACAGGGTGCCAACGTCGTATTCCAGGACGTTCACGTATCCGGACATGCCTGCCAGGAGGAAATCAAGCTGATCTACTCCCTGGTAAAACCGAAATACGCGATCCCGGTACACGGCGAATACCGCCACTTAAAAGCACACGCAGAAGTAGCACAGAGCCTCGGCATCCCGAAAGAGAACATCTTCCTCATGTATTCCGGTGATGTCATGGAACTCGATGAGGACGGCGCAGCAGTAACTGGCAAAGTCCACACCGGAGCCATCATGGTCGACGGACTCGGCGTTGGTGATGTAGGAAATATCGTCCTGCGTGACCGCCAGCATCTGTCCGAGGACGGAATCATGGTCGTTGTACTGACTCTCGAAAAGAGAACAAACCAGCTTCTGGCCGGCCCGGATATCGTATCCCGCGGTTTCGTCTATGTACGCGAATCCGAGGATTTGATGGGCGAGGCAAGAGAAGTTGTAGAAGAGGCACTGGATGGCTGCCTTTCCAAAAATATCTCCGACTGGGGCAAGATCAAATCCACGATCAAAGATGCCCTCGGCGATTATGTATGGAAGAAAACAAAGAGAAGACCGATGATCCTTCCGATCATCATGGAGGCATAAATACCATGGACAAAGTAACAGAATGTCTGGATGCGCTCATCGAAGAAATGAGGGAGAGCAGGGCATATCAGAATTACTTGTGGATGGAAGAGGAACTTGAAAAAGACCCGGACTTAAAAAGCCGGGTCGACGACTATCGAATCCGCAACTACCGACTGCAGCAGTCCGAAAACGTAGACTTTTACGATGCGGTAGATTCCCTGGAGCGGGATTCCTACGCACTCCGCAAAAGCGAGAAGGCAAACGCTTATCTTGAGGCGGAGCTTGAGGTCTGTAAGATGGTACAGAAGGTGCAGGACCGTATTTCAGAAGAAATCCGCATCGGCGTACCGGAAATCTAAAACCGAAAATCAAAAGGAGAGCGCCCATGTCCGAAAAGAAAAGGGATGCCGGATACCACGCAGCGCTGACAGGTGCGAAAGGAACCGTGCGCCTGCTCATTTACGTCTGCGTAATTCTTGTGATCATTCTAGTAGCGAAAACTTCATATCAGTTTGGACATGACGTGTTTGCTGAGGAGCCAGTCGCATCCAGAGGAAAAGGAAAGGAAGTCACCGTACAGGTGCGTTCCGGCATGGAGGCGAAAGAACTTGGCGAACTCCTGAAAGACAACGGACTGATCGACGAAAGCCTTCTGGTTTTCGAAGTCCAGTACCGCCTGTCCGGCTACTACGGCGGCATCAAGGACGGTTCCTACGTGCTGAACACCGCGCAGACCGTCGATGAAATGCTGGAAATTCTGGCGGGCGTCAACACCGAAGGACAGCCGTCCGCGGAATAACGCACGTTTGCAAAACAAGAGGAATCTTACATGATAATAGACGAACGAATGGTAACCTACATCAATTCCCTGGACACCGGCCACACCCCGTTTCTGGAAAATCTGGAGCGGACGGCCAAACAGGACCGGGTGCCGATCATTCGCCGTGAAATGCAGAGCTTTTTAAAAGTATTCTTAAAGATGAAACAGCCAAAGAGAATCCTGGAGGTAGGAACTGCCGTAGGATTCTCTGCTGTTTTCATGGCACAGTACGGTGAAGCGGACGCAGAGATTACCACAATAGAAAATTACGAAAAACGCATCCCGATCGCACGGGAGAACTTCGAAAAATCCGGCTTCGCCGACCGCATCACGCTGATCCCGGGAGACGCTGCAGAAGTCTTAAAAACCCTGGACGGGCCGTATGATTTTATCTTTATGGACGCCGCTAAGGGACAGTACATCCACTTCCTGCCGGAAGTCCTGCGTGTCCTTGATAAGAACGGCGTACTGATCACCGACAACGTGCTGCAGGACGGCGACGTCATCGAATCCCGCTTCGCCGTGGAACGCCGGAACCGCACGATCCACAAACGGATGCGGGAATACTTATTTGAACTGACACACAATGAAGGGCTGCTGACATCGGTCGTGCCGCTGGGAGATGGAATCGCGATTACGATGAAAAGCCATGAGAAGAGAGAGGAAACAACATGAGAAAACCGGAATTACTGGTTCCAGCCAGCAGTCTGGAAGTATTAAAAGTAGCAGTGATCTTCGGCGCAGATGCCGTATATATCGGCGGAGAAGTCTTCGGACTTCGGGCGAAGGCGAAGAACTTTTCGATGGAAGATATGAAAGAAGGTGTGGAGTTTGCGCATGAGCATGGCGTAAAGGTCTATGTCACCGCGAATATTCTGGCACATAACCAGGATCTTGAGGGCGTGCGGGCTTACTTTGCCGAATTGAAAGAGATCGGGCCGGATGCACTGATTATTTCCGATCCGGGAGTCTATCGCATCGCCATGGAAGTGTGCCCGGAGATTGAACGGCATATCAGTACACAGGCGAATAATACGAACTATGGAACGTATCAGTTCTGGTATGAACAGGGGGCGAAGCGCGTCGTGACAGCGCGGGAGCTGTCGCTGGTGGAGATCAAAGAGATTCGGGAGCATATTCCGGAGGAGATGGAGATCGAGACGTTTATTCATGGGGCGATGTGTATTTCGTACTCGGGAAGATGTCTGCTGTCCAATTATTTCACGGGAAGAGATGCGAACCAGGGGGCTTGTACCCATCCGTGCCGATGGAAGTATGCGGTCGTGGAAGAGTCCAGACCGGGGGAGTATCTGCCGGTGTATGAGAATGAGAGAGGAACTTATATCTTTAACTCGAAAGATCTTTGTATGATTGAGCATATCCCGGATTTGCTGGATGCGGGGATTGACAGTTATAAGATTGAAGGAAGAATGAAGACGGCGCTGTATGTGGCGACGGTGGCCAGGACGTATCGGAAGGCGATTGATGATTATCTGGAGAGTCCTAAGAAGTATGAGGAGAAGATGGAGTGGTATCGGGATCAGATCTCGAACTGTACGTACAGGCAGTTTACTACGGGATTTTTCTATGGAAAGCCGGATCATGAGAGCCAGATTTATGACAGTAATACGTATGTGAAGGAGTATACGTATCTGGGGATTGTTGGGGAGAAAAATGAAAAAAGCAGATATGCGATTGAGCAGAGGAATAAGTTTTCAGTTGGGGAAGAGATTGAAGTGATGAAACCGGATGGGGAGAATGTCTGCGTTACGGTGAAGGGGATCTGGGATGATGAAGGGAACCAGATGGAGAGTGCGCCGCATCCGAAGCAGAAATTGTGGATTGATCTTGGCGTGGAATTGGATAGATTTGATATTTTGAGAAGGAAAGAAATGGAATAGGATAGGAAAATAAAAGGAAAATAAAAGGGGATTAGGAACGTGTCATTTTCGAAAGGCTGCTAATCCTTTTTTTGCGCGAATAGAGATTATGTAAAATAATGGTAATGATAAAAGAAACAAATAGGAAAAAGCTGGACATTCTGTGAAGAAAGTTGCTTCATAATGTTTACAAACTGGAGCAAATAAGCTAGTATATATATGATATTGTTGGACTAAGGCTAAATGCTGTTTTAATAGGCCATAAGTCACAAAAATATGTTAAGTATCATTACAAACGGAATGTATATAACTGGCAATGTCTACTCAACAAAATCAGTTGAGGTCTGATGGTCTATGGTGGAGTTGAATATACATACAAATATAAGCATTTTTGCATAAATATACGCCAGTGAAAAGTAGTGAAAGATGTAACTGATTTTGTTGAGTGAACCTGTCTGGATAAAGATATGTAGGAAAATAGACGATATATCGAAAAAAGATTTGATTGCTGGGGTAATTGGATACGACAGCATAAGAAAACATTTAGCCGTGTGAACGGTAAGAGGAAAAAGAAATACCATCCAAATGGATGTGTAGATAGAAAGATTATTTAACGGAGAGGTAGGAAGAATGCAGCGGGAAAACGAAGTACAACACGTATTTCTGGTAGGAGCTAAGAGCTTAGGTGCTTATGGCGGATATGAGACTTTTGTTTATAAGCTCACAGAGTACCACCAGAACAAGAAAAATATTAAATATCATGTGGCGTGTAAGGCTAACGGTGACGGCTGCATGGATGAAACAAAAGTGGATGGTGTGACCAGAATTAATGATCATGAGTTTGAATTCCACAATGCACACTGTTTCAAGATAGATATTCCTCAGATTGGGCCTGCACAGGCAATTTACTATGATGTTGCGGCATTGAAGGCTTGTTGCAAGTACATAAAGGAACATCGGATTAAGCATCCGATCGTTTACATCATGGCCTGCCGTATCGGACCTTTTGCTGGCCATTTCTATAAAGAAGTCCATAAGCTGGGTGGTACTGTGTACCTGAATCCGGACGGACACGAATGGATGAGAGCAAAGTGGTCTGCACCGATTCGGAAATACTGGAAGATTTCTGAGCAGATGATGGTCAAATACTGTGATCTTGCTATCTGTGACTCATTGAACATCGAGAAGTATATTCACGAGTGCTATGACTGCAAAGGTATCAAGGGCAGAAATCCGAAGACGACATTTATCGCTTATGGTGCAGATCTGACCCTCAGTAAGTTAGCTGATGACGATGAGAAGCTGGTGAACTGGTATAAAGAAAAAGGATTGATGAAAAAGGAATACTACCTTGTCGTCGGTCGTTTTGTACCGGAGAACTCTTTTGAAGTTATGATTCGAGAATTCATGAAGAGTAAGAGCAAAAAGGTTTTTGCCATTATTACAAATGTGAATGAGAAGTTTTTGAATGAGCTTGAGGAAAAACTTCATTTCAAGAGCGATAAGAGAATTAAGTTTGTTGGCACTGTTTACGATCAGGAACTATTGAAGAAGATTCGAGAGAATGCCTATGCGTATTTCCACGGTCATACGGTTGGCGGAACAAATCCTTCGCTGATTGAAGCTCTCGGTAGTACGGATTTGAACCTATTGGTTGATGTTGGGTTCAACAAAGAAGTGGCGGAGGACTGCGCTTTGTATTGGAGCCGCAAACCGGGTAGCCTTGCAAAGTTGATTGATAAGGCGGACCAAATGAGTGTAGAAGAAATTGCAGAGATGGGACGGAGAGCTAAGAAGCGTGTGGCGGAAGAGTACACATGGGATAAAATTTGTGGGCAGTACGCAGATGTGTTTACAAAATAAACGAGGTAGGAAATATATATGAAAATCTCAAAATATTATAGAGCTTTTTTGAGAACGGCATTGAATTCTGAAAATAAAAAGCGGCTTTTCAATAGGAATTTCACGATACTATGCAATAACTGTGTGGGGGGGTGATCCTTCACGAGTTGGGGGAACGCTTTAATTCTCCAACAGTTAACTTGTTTTTTGGCGCAGAGGACTACATCAAGTTTTTGGAAAAACTAGATCACTATTTGGGCCAGACTCTAGTAGAAGCTCAAAGTGACAAGGATTATCCGGTCGCTAAGCTGGATGATATAACTATTTATTTCATGCATTATCCATCTTTTGATGAAGCCAAAAGAATCTGGGAAAAAAGGACCGAGAGAATTAATAGAGATAATCTCTATGTTATTTTAGTTCAGCAAAATGGCTGTACAGAAGAACTTCTAAAGAAGTTTGATGAACTTCCTTATAAACATAAGTTAGCACTTACGGCACGTCCGATGCCTGAAATCAAATGCTCATATTATATTTCTGGGTCAGAGCAATCGAATGGCGATGTGATGGACTTGTGTAAATATAAGGGCAAATTCACAGGTAGACGATGGATTGATGATTATGATTATGTGGGATTTTTAAATATGAAATGATGTGAGGAGAAAAAACGGTGACGAATGATTGTAAAAAAATGAAAAGAGCATTAATTGTGACTGCGCTGGCTCGCTTTACAAAAAGCTTTTTAACGAACGATATTATTACGCTTCAGAAAATGGGATATGAAGTACACTGTGCTGCAAATATCAATCACGCTGGGGCCGAATGTATGCCAGCATATTTTGAAGACATGAATGTTGTTTTTCATCAAATCGATTTTTCGTCTAGCAAACCGGTATCCTTTGAAACCTTGAAGTCGTATAAACAGATGGTAGAATTGTTCAAAAAAGAACATTTTGATTTGATTCATTGCCATACTCCGATTGCGGGTGCAATTGCTCGATTCGCAGGAAGAAGGCAGCGAAAAGCAGGAAGTATTGTGATATACACCACACATGGATTCTATTTTCATAAGCACTCTAGCAAGAAAACATGGATGGTTTTTCATACCATTGAAGATATGATGTCAAGATATTGTGATGCCATCATTACCATTAACAGAGAAGATTACGAGAATGCAAAGAAATTACATTGTAGAAAAGTTTTTTATATTCCAGGAGTTGGAGTGGATACAAAGCGTTTTCGCGATGTAGATATAGATCGTTCGGCGTATAGAAAGATGTTGGGTATTAGAGACAATCAGTTGTTAGTACTGGCTGTGGGCGAACTCTCCCACAGAAAAAATCATCAGATTATTGTTAAAGCACTTGCTAAGGCTCAAATACCGGGTGCGGTTTTTATGATTTGTGGTAATGCTATGACAAGTGCAAATACAAAAGAAGAATTAGAACAACTTGCAAAAGAAGTTGGTATTGATTTGAGGCTTATGGGACTTCGCGATGATATTCCGCAGATTTGTAAATGTGCAGATATCGGTGTTATGCCATCAACGAGAGAAGGACTTGGTCTTTCTGGTATTGAAATGCTGGCTGCAGGTCTTCCCGTGATAGCATCTAATGTGCATGGTATTGTGGACTATGTTACGGATGACGTTGATGGCTATTTGTGCGACCCATTTGATGAAAATGTATTTGCAAAAGCTATTAGTAAGCTGGCTGACGAAAATTTGCGTAAATCTATGATTGAAAATTGTGAGAAAGCAGCAGAACCATTTGATGTTGAACATTCTAAAAAAGCGATGCAAGACATCTATTTTGAAATGCTGAATTGAGAAAAGATGATGAATATATTACATTATTCACTTGGTTTCCCTCCGTTCCGTCGAGGAGGAATGACACAGTATTGCTTGGATTTGATGATTGAACAGGCTAAAGTCGGGCATCAGGTTGGGCTTTTATGGCCGGGTAGACTATATGATCTTACTCCAAAGTCGAAAGTAAATCAAAAACAAAAATATAAGCTACAGAATGATTTGTATTGTACAAGTTATGAATTGTTAAATCCATTGCCGATACCCTTAATGGATGGAATTCAAGATCCTGCGATGTACCTGATTAAGAAAGAAAAAAAGGTATATACCGAATTCTTTCAAAAACACACATTTCAGGTGCTTCATATTCATACGTTTATGGGACTTCCTTCTGAACTAGTAGAAGCGGCACATGAAGTGGGAGTTAAGACTGTATTTACTACTCATGATTATTTTCCGATATGCCCACGTTGCAATTTATTCCATTCTGGAAAAGATTGTCAGGATGACAAAAAATGTTCCGATTGTGTAAGCTGCAATCAATATGGCTTGTCATTTAATAAAATGAGACTTTTTCAGTCAGAACTGTATAAAAGTGTTAAGGAAAGTTCTGTTATCAAGATGCTTCGTGCTAGACACAATAGGAAAATGTACGATGCAACAGAGCAGGTGATTGAATCAGAAATTATTGATGCGAAGAAGCAAAAGGAATATCAGAATTTACGCGACCGTAATATAGTTTTGCTTGAAAAAATGGACGTTGTTCATTTCAATAGCACAAATACGCTTTGTATTTATAAGAAGCGAGGATACGCCGGAGATAATGCGAAAGTAATATCAATATCCAATGGAGCAATTGCAGATCATAAAAGAATACGAAAAGTAGGTTCACCGGTAAGATTTGGCTATTTAGGACCGCTTACTACCCACAAGGGATATAACTTGTTTAAGAATGCATGCGATGCATTGTGGCAAAGTGGAGAACATAATTTTGAAGCCCACATTTTTGTTGAAATTAATAATCCACCGCCATATATGATATGTCACAAGCCATATTCTTACCAAGAACTTCCGAATGTTATGGATCAATTTGATGTTTTGGTCACTCCTAGTGAATGGGAAGAAACGTTTGGATTCACTGTACTAGAGGCGTTGAGCTATGGAATTCCAGTAATTGTGAGCGAAAAAGTTGGGGCAAAAGATTTATTTTTTGAGGGGAAAAACGGTTTTGTAATTGAGGGTTCTGTTCACAAGCTAAAAGATTGCTTAAAAAAACTTATTGACAATCCGTCTATTGTCCGGCAAATGAATTCTTATACGGTGGAAAATTTCGATGTCAAAACAATGGCAGAACATGCACATGAAATTGAAAAACTGTATCAAAAATAAGATCATAGTAGGAGAGAAAAATGTATAAAGGCGATAGAACAAGATGGCTTTCTGAAAAGCGTCATCCCGAATTGGTTGCACAATATAGATTTGTAAGAGCAAAGCGTCAATGTGAGTACTGGGCAAATAAAAATAAGGTGGTATATTTATTCGTTCGGTTTATATATGAGCATTATAAAGTAAAATACAATACAAATATACCAGCGCGTTGTAAAATCGGGGGGGGGGTCAAAATTCGGCATCTTGGAGGTATTGTGTTTAATCCTGGTGTTATAGTAGGAAAAAATGTGGATTGTCTAAACGGTGTTCTACTTGGACAAATTGATAGTGGTGTAAAAGCCGGCACACCGGTTATTGGCGATAACGTTTTTCTGGGGACAAACTCGATTGTTGTAGGAAAGATAAAGATAGGTAATGATGTCTTGATAGCTCCCGGTGCATATGTCAATTTTGATGTTCCCGATCATTCTATCGTAATTGGAAATCCAGGGAAGATAATACCGAAGCAGAATGCCACTGAGGGTTATATTGCATCTCCTGTTGAATAATAAAATGGCAGATAATCTTGAGAGAAAATCTATTGAATTTTGCAGGATATATCGCCATTAGGGGGAAAATAGATTATGCAAGGGAAAATTAGTATTATTGTTCCAGTTTATAAAGTTGAAGAAGAATTGGAGCGTTGTGTACAAAGTCTGGTGAATCAGACTTATAAAAATATTGAAATCATATTAGTTGATGATGGCAGTCCGGATCGGTGCCCACTTCTTTGCGATGAATATGCACAAAAGGATAGTCGTGTACGAGTAATTCATAAAAAGAATGGTGGTTTATCAGATGCACGAAATGTCGGGTTACAGGCAACAACAGGTGAATATGTGTTGTATATTGACTCAGATGATTATATTGATTTGGATTCATGTGAAAGATTTTTAAAAGCAACCGAACAGCAGAAAGTGGATATTGTTGTAGGATCAGCAATTATGGAAAAATCAGATGGTAGTTGTGAGGAGATGCTTCATACAGCAACCCCTTCAGGAATTATATATAATGCAAGTGAATTTATTGAAAAATCCATCAGAGCGTATCAATGGTATGCACCTGCTTGTTTTAATATGTATCGGAGAGACTTCTTATTACAAAATGAACTTTTTTTTAAGGTTGGCATCTACTTTGAAGATATGCAAATGCTACCACGAGTTTTTTTAGCTGCTCAGAAAATTGCCTGTATGGATGGTGTTTTTTATCACTATGTTGTTCGAGAAAATTCGATAATGACATCCCAAAAAGATACAAAGAAAAAAAACAATTCTATTCAGAATCTAAGAGAATGGAAAGAGCAATTTGACCATGTTCAAGATGCGGAATTAAGAAAAATATTATATGGCATGTTGGTTAAATGCTATTTGCATGAATGTAGGGTATATGGCATTACAAAGTGGGAAATTGATGGTGTAGATTTTAAGTTTGTAGTTAATAATTCGTTGAATTTTAAAGAAAAGATTAAGGGCTTGCTATTTGCACTTCTTCCGAAGTGCTATGTGAGAGTATAGGATTACTCCTGTTCTTTTTATCAGTCAGAAAGTATTTTGACGATAAGGAAAAGCTACTTTGTACAACGGGAATAATAGTCAGATTGACGATTTTATTTTTTTATTATACAAGTTCTCTGATCGGAGCATATATGCCATGCTTTTAAGTACCTGTAATATGATCGTATGTGAAATCATGTAATAATCTTGTATCGACAGGATAATATAAGAGATAAAAGATGAAAGATGAAAGATGGGAGGATATATTGATTCGTAATGAATATCAAAGTAGATATAGATTTAGCAGCGGTTCAGATAATGTGGCTTTTTTTGATGATGAAAATTACTTTAGTAGGCCAAAGTGTTTGGATGATATTTGAACTGACAGGCTGTATGTTATGCACAATTTATGTTATTACAAACATTAAATATGTCCCTAGAAATGCATTAATGCTTGTAATTGCGCTCGCAATGAGTTATTTAGTGTCTACACTTGTTAACAGAGAATATAATGGCCCATGGATTACATATACGGGTGTCGAATTTACTTGGAAAATAATCCTGTATTTTACTGTTTCGTGGATTGCAATAAAAAAAAGAGGAAGTAATAATATAGCAAAAGCATCATGGAATTGTTTAATGCTTTATTGGGTTCCATCAATTATTACAGTTTTTGCTCAAGGACGAAACGTTATAGATAATGCAAATAATGTTTATTTTATAGGCAATAAATTTAATGTAGCATATTTAAATGTTGTAATGCTGTGTTTGTTACTGTTTTTAAACAACGAAAGAAAAGAGTATTGCAGTCGTAGTTTTGTTTTGAAAATAAATAGCAAGAAAATAGAAGTATTCTTATTCTATACAATAATTGTGTCTATAGATTACTATATGAAAGCATATACAGGTCTCTTCATGATCCTGTTTATATTAATTCTTGCGATATTGTCCAGATATCTTCAGTTTAGAATTGCAAAAAAATGGAGTGGATTTTTGAATTTTATTGGCAAACCTCTTATAGTGACTATATCGGTGGTGGCTTCGGGATTGGTAGCAATAATTCTTGAAGCAATCATGAATATACCAACAATTGGAGCGTATTTAGCATCAATAGGTAAAACAGGAAATATTCTTTCAAGAACTTTGATTTATAAAAATCTGGCAGAAATTATTGAAAGAAAGCCGTTGATAGGATACGGATATGGATCCGCTATTGTTTCAAGATATTTTGGACCTAATGCTCAAAATGGATTGGCACAGGTAATGATTTATACGGGCATTTTGGGGACGTTCCTTATGCTCCTTATAACATTCTACTGCTGCAAAGCCGGGTGGCAAAGCAAAGGATCACAATCAGTAGCGTTCCTATATGCAATATATGCCTTTATTCTTTCAGCAACAGTTGAGATTACTTATGGTGGCACCTTCTTTATCTTATTAGCTTTTTATTGTGCATGTGGATGGGAAAAGAAGTTGAACAGAGGAGATATGTATGAGTGACTTAGTGAGTATTATTGTGCCAATATATGGCGTTGAGGAATACTTAAGTAAATGTATAGATTCTATTATTAATCAAACATATAAAAATCTAGAAATTATTTTGGTTGATGATGGTAGTCCAGATAAATGTCCAGATATATGCGATGCATTCGAAAAAAAGGATGAGAGAATAAAGGTGATCCACAAAAAGAATGGTGGATTATCTGATGCAAGAAATGCCGGTATTGATACTGCACATGGAGACTATATCGTTTTTGTTGATAGCGATGATTGGATTGAAAACACAATGGTAGAGCATTTGCTCTTCGCATGTAAAAAATATAATGTTGAAATGGCAACTTGTGCTAGATATATTACAGATGGTCATTCAACTAGAGCAGTCGCATTTAATGGTCCAGCAAGAGCATATTCAGCTGAAGAAGCATTGAATGAAATACTCTTAGGAAAGTCAATGGATGTTGCTGCTTGGGATAAAATTTATGTTCGTAATCTATTTGAAGAAATACGTTTTCCGGTTGGTGAAAATAATGAAGACATTGCAGTTTTCTATAAATTAGTAGATTTGGCTGGCAGAGTAGCACATACTGGTACAACGGAATATTTTTATCGGAGTCGTCCGGGCAGTATTACAAAATTGAAATATAGTACAGATGCCAGAAAAATCATCGAGAAAAATCTGAATTCAATAGAAAAATTTCTTGATAAAGAGTATCCAAGCTGTATGCCAAGTTTTTATCGCTATAAAACAATGAACATTTATGCATTGTTGAATAAGTATATTAAATGCGAAGGAACAAAGAAAACACAAGAATTTGAGCATCTGATGAACGAGTTCCGAAAAAATAAGAGCTATTTCTTTAATGATGATCAGACCCCATCAAAAGAAAAGAAGATTGCCATAATGATTCTTTTGCATCTTTACAATCCGTATTTACTTGTAAAAGAAAAGATTACGGGTCATAAGTGACGAAGGGAGAAATTGAGAAAATGATTTATGCGCCGATATTAATTCCGACTTTGTGTCGCAGTAAGCATTTCATTCGGTGTATTGAAAGCTTAAAAAAGAATGGATGGGCAATGTACACAGATGTATATGTTGCACTTGATTATCCGTCTAAAGAAACTCACTGGGAAGGGTATAATAAAATTAGGGAATATTTAAAAGGTGAGTTTCCGGAGTTTGCAAGTTTTAATGTTATAGCTCGCGAAGCGAATTATGGTAGTGCTCGGAATATGAGAGAATTAAGAAACGATATATTAAAAAAATATGATCGATTCATACGGACAGATGATGACTGCGAATTCTCTCCAAATTTTATTGAATATATGGATAAAGCCTTAGATAAATATGAAGATGACCAATCAGTAGTAGCGGTTACTGGTTATTCATATCCATTAAATTGGCATGTTAGTGATAAAGCTAATATTTTCAAATCAAAACTTCTTTTTTCAATGTGGGGAACCGGTTTTTGGAAATCAAAGTTTCTCGATTTGCAAGCATTATTTAATGAGCCAAATTATTTTAGTGCAAATTTTAATAAGGACCTGAATAATGGAAAGATGAAAAAACTTACGCAGGTGTCATTTGATGATTATTCAGAATATGGCACGGCATATAAGGAATATCGAGGTCTATTAAACATTTTTTCCGACAGAGCTCTTACGGTTTATTTGCAACTGGAAAATAAGTATATAATTACACCTGTATTGTCAAAAGTTCGTAATAATGGATTTGATGGATCAGGAGTTTATTGTTTAAATACACTTGAAAAAAGTGAGAAGAAAGACGATTCACAGGCATACAATTATCAGGTGCAAAGTATTGATAGCGATACAAAGTTTGAAATTATAGAAGATGTTTTGAAGGATGAACATGGAAATAAAAAGGTAATTGATTCATTTGATCGAGTACCAAAAGAGAAAAGAATTAAAATGAAGTTGAGATGTTTCCTTTATAAATCATTTGGAAAAACAAAATATATAAACATAATGAGAAAGCGTAAAAATAGTGACGGGAAATAAAAACACAACAATAAAAAATTTTATTTGGCGTTTTGCAGAACGCTGTGGTGCACAATTGGTAACATTTATAGTATCAATTGTTCTTGCACGTCTCCTTGCACCCGAGGATTATGGAACGATAGCTCTTGTAACTGTTTTCACAACAATCTTGCAAGTATTTGTTGATAGTGGTTTAGGCACTGCACTGATCCAAAAAAAAGATGCCGATGATTTGGATTTTTCTTCAGTGTTTTATTTCAACTTTTTTATGTGTATTGTCCTCTACATAGGAATGTTCCTAGCAGCACCGATAATTGCAGGATTTTATGGTGACAGTTCATTGATTCCCATTATTAGGGTAATCAGCTTGACCATAGTGATTTCCGGTGTTAAAGGAATTCAACAATCCTATGTGTCACGAAATATGCTTTTTAAACGATTTTTCTTTGCTACATTAGGAGGAACGATTTTTTCAGCCTTTCTCGGTATTGGACTTGCATATGCAGGTTTTGGAGTTTGGGCAATAGTTGCTCAACAATTGTCTAACACCGCAATAGATACTTTGATACTTTGGATTACAGTGAAATGGCGTCCACAAAAAATGTTTTCATGGAATCGTCTTAAAGGGCTTCTTTCTTTTGGATGGAAACTCTTGGTTTCGTCTTTGTTAGATACTGTATATAACAACCTTAGAAACTTGATAATTGGAAAGTTCTATTCTTCCGCAGACTTGGCATATTACAATCAGGGAGATAAATTTCCTAAACTTATAGTTACCAATATAAATAATTCGATTGACAGTGTTCTTTTACCGACTCTTTCAAGTGCACAAGATGACCGAGAGCGTGTGAAGAATATGACAAGGAGAGCTATAAAAACAAGTACATATATCATGGCACCTCTTATGATGGGATTGGCATTTTGCGCAACACCTATTGTGCGCCTGATTTTAACAGAGAAGTGGTTGCCTTGTGTACCTTATCTACAGATCTTTTGCATTACATATATGTTTTGGCCAATTCATACAGCTAACTTAAATGCAATCAATGCAATGGGAAGAAGCGATTATTTCCTGAAATTGGAAATTGCTAAGAAAGCGATTGGTATGATACTACTCCTTTCAACAATGCATTTTGGCGTTATGGTGATGGCATATAGCTTGCTCGTAAGTACTGTGACAAGTATGATTATTAATTCATGGCCTAATAAAACACTCTTGGGCTATAGTTTTAAAGAACAAATGGTAGATATTTTTCCGGGAATTTTTTTAGCACTCATCATGGGAATTGCAATTTCACTAATACGGTTGTTGATGTTGCCAGATATTGTAACACTGGCTATTCAAATATTGGTGGGTGCTGCAATTTATATCGGCTTATCGGCTATCTTTAAGGTCGAATCTTTTGAATATCTATGGAACATGGTTAAAAGTGTATTAAATAAGAAGTAATTAAACAAACGGAAGGAGAAAAATTATGAACAACATACTGGTTACAAGATCGTCTATGCCTTCTTTTGAAGAATATTGCGAGGAGATAAAAGATATTTGGGATAGCCATTGGCTTACTAATATGGGCGTGAAGCATAAGGAACTGCAGAAAGAACTGGAAAACTATCTTGGAATTCCTCATGTTGCTTTATACACCAATGGACATCTCGCTCTGGAGAACGCGATTGCTGCATTAAACTTGCCAAAAGGTGGCGAGGTTATTACCACTCCATTTACCTTTGCTTCCACGACACATGCGATTGTTAGAAATGGATTGGTTCCAGTTTTCTGTGATATTAAAGAAGATGATTACACGATTGATACACAGAAACTGGAAAATCTAATTACAGATAACACGGTGGCAATCGTTCCGGTACATGTTTATGGCAACATGTGTGATGTAGAAGAAATTGATCGTATTGCTAAAAAGTATGGATTGAAGGTTATCTATGATGCAGCACATGCTTTTGCAGTAAAGTATAAAGGCGTATCTTCGGCTTGCTTTGGAGATGCTTCTATGTTTAGTTTCCATGCTACAAAGGTATTTAATACTATTGAGGGAGGTTGTATCTGCTTCAAGAACGATGTATGGGTTCAACTCTTAAATGATATGAAGAACTTTGGTATCCATGGCCCGGAGTCAGTACAGTTCGTTGGCGGTAATGCGAAGATGAATGAGTTCCAGGCAGCAATGGGTATTTGCAATTTGAAACATTTGAGTGAGGAAATTGCCAAGAGAAAGACTGTTGTAGAACATTATAGAAGACGCCTTGAAGGTGTAGAAGGAATCAAGCTGTCTGCAATTCAGAAAGATGTCGAAAGCAATTATGCGTACTTCCCGATCGTATTCGATGGATATAAGTATACCAGAAATGAAGTCTTTGAAAAGTTGGCAGAGGTTGGTATCGGTGCGCGAAAATATTTCTATCCGTTGACAAATAGTTTTGAGTGTTATCGAAATTATCCGACTGCAGGAACGGAAAAAACGCCTATTGCGCAACATATGGCACTTCGCGTTTTGACACTTCCGTTGTATGCAGATTTGTCTCTGGAAGATGTTGATAGAATTTGTGATGTGATTTTGGGGTGAATATAGATGAATGTGATGTTAACATCTGTAGGCAGAAGAGCCTATATGGTAAAGTATTTTAAAGAAGTGCTTGGAAACGATGGAAAAGTATACGTGTGCAATTCGGATGACAAGTCGATTGCGTTTAAGTATGCAGATGAAAAGGTTATTTCTCCGCTGATTTATGATGAAAATTATATTCCTTTTTTATTGGACTATTGTCGAAAAAATGAGATCGATATTGTGATTTCGTTGTTTGACATTGATCTTCTTATGCTGGCAAGACATAAAAAAGAATTTGAAAAAATTGGTACAAAAGTAATTGTGTCAGATCCAGAGATTGTAGAAGTATGCAATGACAAATGGAAAACTTACAATTTCTTGCAGGATAACGGTTTCCATGCACCTCTATCTTTCTTGAACATGCAACAGGTTATAGATAAGATTGCAGCTGGTGAGTTAAATTATCCAATTATAGTAAAACCTCGATATGGCTGCGGTTCAATTTCGGTTGCAATTGCTTATGATGAAGAGGATTTGCGGTATCTGACTAAGAAAGCAAATGAAGACATCGCAAACTCGTATCTGAAATACGAGTCAGCAGTGACTGAGGAAAAAGTTATCTACCAGGAATGCCTAAAGGGACAGGAATATGGTGCGGACATCATCAATGATCTTTATGGTGAAACGCAAAATGTAATCGTTCGAAAAAAGCTTGCTATGAGATCTGGTGAAACTGATATCGCACAATTGGTTGATGAGCCAATTATCAAAGACTCGCTCCTTCGACTTGGAAAGTCTACAAAGCACATTGCCAATATGGATTGTGATGTGTTTTTAGTAGATGGTGTGCCTTATGTGCTGGAAATGAATGCACGTTTTGGTGGCGGCTATCCATTTTCACATATGGGTGGTTGCAATTTGCCAAAGGCAATAGTAGATTGGGTTAAGGGGAAAAAAGTTGATAAGAGTGTGATTTCGGCTAAGACAGGCATTACTGGATATAAGGAAATTTATATAACAGAAATCTGATAAAGGAGAATAGAGATGCAAGATGATTTTGGACTGATGCAGATAAAAACGCCTGTCATTCAAATTCCAGATGAAAAAAATAGTATCTATGTAAAAAGAGATGATTTACTTCCATTTTCATTTGGTGGTAATAAGGTAAGAATTGCTTTGGAATTCATAAATGATATGAAAAAACAGGGCAAAGATTGTATTGTGGGATACGGGAATGCCCGATCAAATTTGAGCAGAGCATTAGCAAACCTTTGCTATCAGTTTAAAATCCCTTGCCATATTATTTCTCCGGCAGATGAAGATGGAACAAGAATTGACACCTATAACAGTAAGATGGTGCTGTCTTGTGATGCCAAATTTCATTATTGCAAGAAAACAAATGTAAAGGAAACTGTTGAAAGTATACTAAAGGACATACGCAAAGAAGGATTGAAACCGTATTATATTTATGGTGATTCAACGGGAAAAGGTAATGAACATACACCTATGCTTGCGTATGCAAAATTGTACGAGGAAATTAAAGGTCAGTATGATTACATTTTTCTTGCAACAGGAACAGGAATGACGCAGGGAGGGCTTCTGGCAGGAAAAGCAATCAATAATGGCACAGAGAAAATTATTGGAATTTCAGTTGCCAGATCTGCAGCACAGGAAATAGAGGTGCTCCGCAAATCGTTAGAATGTTTCAGTGATAGAATTCAAAAAATTGAAAACTATGAAATCAATGTAGAGGATGCTTATCTGTGCGATGGATATGGGACATATAATCGGCAGATAGAGAAGACAATTCACCAGCAGCTTACATGCAATGGAATGCCATTAGATCCTACATATACCGGAAAAGCATTCTGGGGAATGCAGGATTATCTAAATCGAAAGTGTATCACTGGGAAAAAGGTATTGTTTATTCATACGGGAGGAACACCACTGTTCTTTGATTATATGAATGGTATTCAATTGAGAGAGGTTTCTGATAATAATGCTGTTGAAGAAGCAGTAGAACGTTTAGAAATGATGCTGGTTCCATCGTTATCCGAGCGAGATGTAAATCTGGCACAGTATGCGGAAAAGTTGTGCATTCATGGTAGGGTTTGGTGCCATTATGATATGGGAAAACCTGTTTCAATTATCGCTGGATATTTTAATGATATGACTTCTCAAACTGCGTATCTTTCGATGCTTGCGGTTGCAAAGGAATATCAAGGTAAGAAGCTGGCATCTTCTTTGCTATCGGAATTTGAAGACTATGCAATTCAAAAAGGGATGGCGTATGTAAAACTTGAAGTCAGAAAGCATAACACTGCTGCACAGAACTTGTATAGGAAATTTGGATATGAGATTATTGATGAAGCCTCCGAGACATCGCTTTATATGAAGAAAAAGCTGAAAAATATCGGGGGGGGGCAAGAACTCTATAAGTTTTTAAAGAAAGTCGAGAGATTATTCCCTGTTCCACTATCAGAAAGAGAACAACTCATAATGCTTGCATCAAAGTTTGAAAAATACGGAACGGTTTCGTATGTTCGTGAGAACGGTAAAATTATCGCAATATGTGCGGGATATACAAATGATCAAGTGCAACGACTGGGGTATATCTCTGTGGTGGCTTCTCTTCCAGAGTATACAAATAAGGGATATGGAAAAGTTGCGGTGCAAGGCTTTATAGAAAAGGCTAAGAATGCTGGAATGAAAGCCATTCACTTATATGCAGATAAAGAAAATAAAGCCGCGTTGAATATGTATGGAAAGCTGGGATTTGTAGATTGGATTATTCCGGACGAACGAAGACCAGAGGACAAACATTTGATAAGGTGGATTTTATAGAAGAATATAGGTCTTGATATGAGGATGATTAAATGGAAACAGATTTGATTAAGAGCAAAAATTTAAGGGGGGGGGTACGAAGTTCTAACATTGAACTTTTCAGAATCCTTTCTATGATAACGATAGTGGCTCATCACTATGTTGTTAATTCTGGATTGTTGGATTGTATTGAAAAGCAAGCACCGCTAGAATTTAAAGATTATTTTTTGATTTTATTTGGTATGGGCGGAAAAACTGGCATTAATTGCTTTGTTTTAATCACAGGGTACTTTATGTGCACCTCGAATATTACGAAAAAGAAAATCTTTAAATTGTTAAGTGAAGTCTATTTTTATAGAATAGCTGTATGGCTCATATTTTTCTTTTCAGGTTATGAACCCTTTTCAATCAAGGGATTTTTTAGTATGCTTGTCCCATTCCTTACCGTAGCAGATAATTTCACAGGTTGCTTTTTACTGTTTTACTTATTGATTCCGTTCTTGAATAAGTTGATTCATGCTCTAACAGAAAAAGAACATTTCTGGTTAATGGTGTGGTGTCTGGGAGTGTATGTAGTTTTGCCATCTTTCGCAAAAGCAAATGTTGTATTTAACTATGTGACATGGTTTAGTATCCTTTTTATTATTGCATCGTATACCCGTCTTTATCCGAAAGATTGGTTTGGTAATATAAAAATAACCGGGATACTGATGGCTGTGTCATTGGTCTTATCGTGGGCGAGTGTTGTAGCGTTAGCTACTCTTAGCCGCATGGTTGAGAAAAACATCGGAATTAGCTATTTCTTTGTATCGGACTCTAATAAGATATTGGCTTTAGCGACAGGTGTTAGTGCATTCCTATTTTTCAAAAATGTAAACATTGGTCACAGCAAGGTTATTAATACCATTGCTGCCTCTACATTTGGAGTGCTGTTGATACACGCTAATAGCAATACTATGCGGAGATGGCTGTGGCAGGATACGTTTAAAAATGTTGGCGCTTATGAATCGGGAAATGTAGTGATTCATGCTGTTGTAAGTGTAATACTGATTTATGCGGTATGCACGGTAATCGACATTTGCAGAATTAAGTTGCTCGAAAATCCGCTTATAAAAAAGCTAAAATGATTTGGTGGTATCTGGTACGGTGTGGTTGCGCGTCAGGAATCAATGTGGTCAATTTAAGAGCGTTTTATGCAAGAGAGGTGATTGGCTACGTTCTTCCGCTGCCTGAACTCCCGTGGGGATTTAACCGTGTGTTCAAGTACATAGGATTCTATGCTGTAGGAGTTCTCTTGGCGGGGAGAGAAACAAGGATTGTGGACAGAAAGATAAGAACAGGAATGGTTGCGATAGTTTTGCTTATCGTGAATTTCTTCTTATCATGCTATCATTTAACTATGGAAATCATGTGGTTTGTAACAGCCCTGATTGGTGTTGCTGCTGTTATTCTGAGTTCTCAACTTATCAACGAGAATAGAATCCTGCAATACTTTGGTCGGATTTCTCTAATTATTCTTTGTATTCACGGCCCTGTGTATCGAATTGTGGTAAAAATTGTATCAATTCTGTTGAATCTGGGGACAGATGCAGTGAGAGAAAATTTTCTACTGGCCATGGTAGTGGTAGTTATTACGATGGCAATATGCAGTACGGCATATGAGGTTGTTGTAAGACTTGCTCCATGGATGGTGGGAAAGAAAAAAGGAAAGGAAAACTAACAATGTCAAAATACTTTGGAACAGACGGCTTCCGTGGAGAAGCCGGAATTACATTAACAGCGGATCACGCCTATAAGGTTGGTCGCTTCTTAGGCTGGTATTATAATGCTCTCCGTGAGCGCAACGGTGACACCGACCCTGCTCGTATTGTTATTGGTAAGGATACCCGCCGCAGCTCGTACATGTTCGAGTACAGCCTTGTGGCTGGTCTGACCGCTTCTGGTGCAGATGCCTATTTGCTCCATGTTACCACTACTCCATCTGTGGCGTATATCGCTCGCGTGGATGACTTTGATTGCGGCATTATGATCTCCGCCAGTCACAATCCGTACTACGACAATGGCATCAAGCTAATCGACTGCTACGGCGAGAAAATGCCTGAGGAAACTCTGCTGCTGGTGGAGGACTACATCGATGGCAAACTCCATGTCTTTGATAAGGACTGGCCGGAGCTGCCCTTTGCACACCGGGAGCACATCGGCTGCACCGTGGACTATGTGGCTGGCCGTAACCGCTACATGGGCTACCTGATCTCGCTGGGCATCTACTCCTTTAAGGGTGTCAAGGTCGGTTTGGATTGCGCCAATGGTAGCTCCTGGAATATCGCAAAGTCCGTGTTCGATGCGCTTGGCGCAGATACCTATGTCATCAATAATAATCCGAATGGTCTGAACATCAATAACAATGCAGGTTCAACCCATATCGAGGGCCTTCAGAAGTTTGTTGTGGAGAAGGGCTTGGATGTTGGTTTTGCTTACGATGGTGATGCCGACCGCTGCCTGTGCGTGGACGAAAAGGGCAATGTTATCACTGGCGACCATATCCTTTACATTTACGGTTGCTACATGAAGGAACGTGGTAAGCTGTTAAATAATTCTGTTGTCACCACAGTTATGTCCAACTTTGGTCTCTACAAGGCTTTCGATGAGCAAGGTATCGGTTACGCTAAGACCGCTGTCGGCGATAAGTATGTTTATGAGTACATGGCTAAGAACGGCTGCCGTATCGGCGGTGAGCAGAGCGGTCATATCATCTTCTCCAAGTATGCAAGCACTGGTGACGGTATTCTGACCAGCTTGAAGATGATGGAAGTCATGCTGGCGAAAAAGAAGCCGATGAGTGAACTGGCAGCACCGCTGAAGATCTATCCGCAGGTGTTGGAGAATGTCCGTGTGACTGATAAGAAAGCTGCACAGAATGACCCGGCAGTGCAGGAAACTGTAAATACGGTAGCTGAGGCTCTGGGCGATACCGGTCGTATTTTGGTGCGTGAGTCCGGCACTGAGCCGGTGGTTCGTGTTATGGTGGAAGCACCTGATCACGATACATGCCAGAAGTATGTTGACGAAGTGGTCAACGTGATCTGCGAAAAGGGATATAAAGCGTAAAGGCAATGACGACTCTGGCAATTACCCGGAGTCGTTTTGCATAAAAGGGAAAGTATAATAGAGAATTAAACAACGGGAGGGATAAACCTATGTGTGGAATCGTTGGTTTTACAGGAAACCGACAGGCAGCACCGATTTTGTTGGACGGTCTGTCAAAGTTGGAATATAGAGGATATGACTCGGCCGGACTGTCTGTCCGTGATGGAGAAAATCTGGCTCAGGTCGTGAAAGCAAAAGGTCGACTGTCCAATCTGATTGAGAAAACAGATGGAGGTAAGGCATTAAAAGGAACCTGTGGTATTGGTCATACTCGTTGGGCAACGCATGGTGAGCCGAGCCAGACCAATGCACATCCGCATGTTTCAGGTAACTGTACCCGATCTGGTTCTGGCACAGTGGAGTCTGAGGTCGTTGGCGTACATAACGGTATCATCGAGAACTATACCGAGCTGAAAGAAAAGCTGCTGAAACATGGCTATACGTTCTACAGCCAGACCGATACGGAAGTAGTTGTTAAACTGGTTGATTACTATTATAAGAAGTATAACCTTGGCCCCATCGATGCCATTGCGAAGACAATGGTTCGTGTCCGTGGTTCCTATGCTTTGGAGCTGATGTTCCGTGACTATCCGGGCGAGATTTGGGTGGCGCGTAAAGACAGCCCCATGATCATTGGCATTGCTAACGAAGAAACTTATGTAGCTTCGGATGTTCCGGCAATCCTGAAATACACTCGCAATGTGTATTATATTGGAAACCTTGAGTTTGCAAAACTTGTTCCGGGTGAGGCTCATTTCTATGACCTGAATGGTGATGAAATCGAAAAGCAGACCACCGAGATCAAGTGGGATGCAGAAGCGGCTGAAAAGAGCGGCTTTGAGCATTTCATGATGAAAGAGATCCATGAGCAGCCGAAAGCTGTCCAGGATACTCTTAATTCCGTAATCAAGAACGGAGTTATCGATCTGTCCAGCGTGGAGATTACCGAAGATGAGATTAAGAATTTCGAGCAGATTTATATTGTTGCTTGTGGTTCTGCATGGCATGTGGGCATGGCTGCTCAGTATGTGCTGGAAGATATGGCAGACATCCCGGTGCGTGTGGAACTTGCCTCTGAGTTCCGCTACCGTAAGATGCCGCTCAATCAGAAGGCACTGGTGATCGTTGTTAGCCAGTCTGGTGAGACAGCGGACACACTGGCAGCATTGCGTCTTGCAAAAGAAAAGGGCATCACCACAATGGCAATCGTTAATGTGGTGGGCAGCAGCATCGCGCGTGAAGCGGATAAAGTGTTCTACACACTTGCTGGACCGGAAATCTCTGTTGCTACGACAAAGGCATACAGTGCACAGCTTGCCGCTATGTACTGCCTGGCAGTGCAGTTTGCGAAGGTCAGAGGCAAAATCACGGATGAGCAGTACAGCTATTATATTTCTGAACTGCAGACTATCCCGGAGAAGATACAGAAGATTCTGGAAGACAAAGAGCGTATCCAGTGGTTCGCGGCAAAGTACGCCAACGCTCATGATGTGTTCTTTGTTGGTCGTGGTATCGACTATGCAGTCAGCCTGGAAGGTAGCTTGAAGCTGAAAGAAATCAGCTATATCCACTCCGAGGCATACGCAGCAGGTGAGCTGAAGCACGGCACCATCAGTCTGATTGAGCAGGGAACACTGGTCATCGGTGTGCTAACTCAGAGTGAACTGTATGAGAAGACTGTAAGCAATATGCTGGAGTGCAAGAGCCGTGGAGCTTACTTGATGGGATTGACCACTTATGGCAAATACGAGATCGAAGATCAGGTAAACTTTACTGTATATGTTCCGAAGGTAGATGAGCATTTCATTGGCAGTCTGGCCGTGATTCCGCTGCAGTTGCTGGGATACTATGTATCTGTGGCAAAGGGCCTCGATGTGGATAAGCCGAGAAACCTTGCAAAGAGTGTGACGGTGGAGTGATTGGATATGGAAAGAGAAATACCGGTACTATATAAAAGAAGAATGCTGTGGTTGCACGGCCTGTTATGCCATCTGCCCGAAAGAAGCTATTTCTATGGTAGAGGATGAAGAAGGCTTTGAGTATCCGCAGATTGATGAAAGCAAGTGTGTGCGGTGCTATCAATGTTTGAAAGTATGTCCATTCAAGGTAGCGATAACTAGTGGAATGTGATATACTGGGAGCGGAAGCTCCCTATGCTGCTCTGATAATCACACACCTCTCCGTGGTGAGCAGCAGGCAACGATCTTATGATCGGCGAAGATGTGATGTTATACATTAAATAATCTGAGATTGGATCTGTGCGACATGAATAGAGTGACGATTACATGTTCAAATGGATCGGTTGAACTAAGCGAGTTTGTAGAAGATTTGTATTCGGTATCAGAAAAAGCAAATAGGGCATTGAAAGAGCTTAGAATAGGTTTGCCAACGTGGACTGCAAAAGAAACCTATAATAAAATGCAAATATCGTTGTGGATATATGATAACATAGAAGTTAATGCTTTTTGCCATTATGAAAATGGACAAAATTATATTGCCTTGTCAGTAGGACTTTTGACAATGCTATGGAAAGAGGCAGAAGAATTTGTTGATCAAAATAATTTGGCTTTGGTCTTCAAAATTTCTGAAGAAAATAAAGATTATTTTAAGGATATGCTTTTTTTCTTCATGATCAACTTTACCATTGCCCATGAATATGGACACATTGCCCACGGACATCTTAAAGATCGTGCAAGCGAAAATAGTATTGATGAAAGATTATCTGTAGTGGAAAACATTAGCGATGAAGAGAAGAGAACAAGAAATTGGAATATACAACTGAGAGAATACGATGCAGATTCCTTTGCAGTTGCAGTACAGTCCATGCTTTTCTTACAGCAATGGCAAGATGATGTTAAAGCAAATCTCGCAAATTTCGATATAATGTTCATTGCAAATTACCTTTGTTTTCGCACATTTGCTGAAAATACAGGGAGAGATTTTTCAAATTATATGACGAAAAATATTGATGAATATGATCATCCGCATCCCGGTATAAGAATGTACTATTCGATTATACATTACTCTTATTGGCTCATCAAACTTCACGGGGAGAATGAGAAAGTATTAGCGATTCTTGAAAGTGGTAGTCATGCAGTTGTGGCATACGAGAAGCAAGTATTAGAAACAAATGAACTTAGAAAATGCTATTATTCAGTTGCGTATACAGCAAAAGGCGTTCAGCATTTGATGAATCTACATAATGGATGGCAAGAATTGGTTGATTACTATAAGCAATACGCATACATTCCAATCGAGAAAATGGAACGTATTGATGGGTTGCTTGCATCACTAGATGAAAGTGGTTCATTTATTAGACAGTGATGTACCATATTCTGCTATACTTAAACAACTATAAAAGGAAAGAGGTTATCACCATGCCCAGAACGAAAGGCAGCAAAAACCGTCCCAAAATCAATACTACCAAAGACTACACATCCCAGATTGCAGAGAAGCAGGAGACTATTGCGTCTCTGAATACCGAGATCGCATCCATCCAGAAAGCGATTGAGGAGCAGAAGAACACATTGAAAGAGAAGAAGTCTGCTCTGAAGAAGTCCGAAAAAGAAGTGGCAACGCTGGAAGCGAAAAAGGCAAAGGCAGATGCTAAGGCCGCTGAAGAAGCTAAGAAGGTTGAAGCCGAGAGTGTGTTGAAGAAATTATTAGCCAGCGGCATGAGCGCGGATGAGATTCTGGAAAAGCTGAAATAAACAAGAACCCAAGAAAAAATAAATGCCGTGTGGACAAACTGAACTCCAGGAGCTCACACGGTATTTTTTGAAGACTGCCATATAGCTTATGACGGAAATAAAAAAGAAACGGAGCGTGAGAAAATGAACTTATCAAAAATACATCATATTGCAATCATCGTATCTGACTACGAAGCTGCTAAGGATTTCTATGTGAACAAGCTGGGATTCTCTGTTATCAGAGAGAACTACCGTCCAGAGCGTAAGGACTGGAAGCTAGATCTTCGTGTCAATGAGCACACAGAGCTGGAGATTTTTGCAGAAGAAAACCCGCCGAAGCGTGTGAACCGCCCGGAGGCCTGTGGCCTACGCCACCTTGCGTTCTGCGTTGATAGTGTGGAGCAGACGGTCAGAGAACTGGCGGAAGTTGGCATTGAATGTGAGCCAATCCGCGTGGATGATTACACCGGCAAGAAGATGACTTTCTTCCACGACCCGGATGGACTGCCGCTGGAGCTGCACGAATAATCATGGGAGAGAAAAGAGCATATAAAGCCAGAAAGCCTGGCGGCGGCCGGAAGAAGCTGAAGCCGGAGTACGATGCCGGGAAAAATCTGAAAGAGCAGATGGAAAGTGCTGTGGCGTTTTATGATTCTGAGATGTCCTTGCAGGCCATCGGTGATGAGCTGGGATTAAATCCCATCAAGGTACGGAAACTGCTTATCACGGCTGGTGTGTATGAATCGGAAGTGGCGGAGAAGGTGCAAGCTACCTTTGAAGAATACCGTGAAACACAAGACTACAAAACCTCCATATTTTCAACCGCAAATGCGCTTCAACTCTCCAAAGCCTCCGTTACCTCGTATCTGCCTTATCAGAAAGGTGTATACTTCCCAAGTACTGCTGATAAAGAAAAAATTAGTGTTGGAGCAGAGCGGCAGCGGAGATACAGAGCAATGAAGCGGTGGAGAGATGATCCGACAGAAGAAAACTTCTGGTGCGTGGTTCTGGCCTACGCTGGGATTAAATTCAAAACCTACTCCGGACTGCCATTTACTTATGAGGTGCTGAAGGGTAGAAACGGAGAGTACACAAAAGAGCTGTGGATTGACAGACGCGAAAAAAGTAAAAGTCTGGCGTGGAGTTCGGTGCTGCTGGCACTGGGCAATATTAAAGAGAAAGTAGTGGAGCGGCCGAAAGCTCTGGGTGACATCCGGGGTGTGACTTACATCTACGGAATGTTCTATCGGTTCGGGATGATCGATGTGCCGGACGAGATAAAGGAGAAGATGTGCCATCCGAAAAACCGCAAAAAAATAGGTTGCTATGTGCAAAACTCTACGGTAAGATGTGCCGTAACTGAGGAAGTGAATCTCAGTTAGGAAGGACGGTAGCATTATAGAAAAACTGAAAGAGATGCTAGAAGAGTACATGAAGAGAACGGAGCCGGAGTTTTATCCGCCTGTGGAGAATCTGCTGGATTTGATTTACGAGCATTACACGGAAAACAACCCGGCGGCACCGAAGACCACAGTGGCTGGCAGAGCGGCAAAGGCGAAAGAGAAAGAGTTGGAGAAGTAGCTGCGAGGACTGGATGGCATGAATCGATTGGTTGAGGACTACGGCGGCCAGATACCTCTCTGGGAGAAGATCATGGACCGGCAGGGAAGTGTGTGCTGTGTTTGGGAGAAGACTGCTTTCGAAGAAGGTCTGAAAGTTGGAATACGGCTCATGACGGAAGTGTATAGTTTGTAACGGGAATAAAACGGAAGGACACACAAAAATACCCTCGCTTGTTACGGCGAGGGTGTGTGTTCTTATTCTTCTGGCGCTTCAGCTTTCTTTTTCTTCTTCGGTGCGATCATTTTGTGACCGGAGTAGATTGCCATACCCATGCAAAACAGAGAGCCACAAGCGAAATACTTGTGAGCCTGCATCAGCTTCTTGCAACCTGTGTAGAAGCATCCTGCCATGCAGGCAAGGGCGCCGAGTGACCAATATTTATGTGCTTTCATTTTGTGTGTCCTCCTATTCGTTATCTTCTGCCCGGATGCGAAGCAGTTCATCTATTTCATTCTTCTTCGCCAGCCTTATTGCCTTTTTATCCTTGTGTTCCACTGCACCGCAGTCAGGGCAGCGGCCTGGTAGCTTCTCAGATTCAAAACAGTAATGGCAGGCATCACAGTAATAAAAGTTCAATCCATCGTCACCTCGCAGTTCTTCATAGAGTCTTTCAGAAAATCGCTGTGCAGTTCAGGCAGGACGGGAAGCCGGTAGCCTTTCGCAGCGAGGATGTTCAGCTTGAAATCAACGAAGTGTTTTTCTATCGTGTTGGCCTGAGCAATCTCTGCCGGCGTACTCATTCCGCTGTGTGCATATTGAAATTCCTGCATCAGCTCATGGTATTTCATAGCGCGGTAAGCAGTGGAGCAGTGGGACGGCAGATTCCTTTCCAGATGAAGCCGATCAGCATTGAATTCGTAGTAACCAATCGGTTTAAGAACATCATCATCCGACAGGAGCAGCTCTGCGGCGAAGATGTTTGCCCGCCGTTCTGCCTTGGAGTTGTCCAGGCTGTAAAAATAGGTATCCTGAAATGCCTGACCGGAACTAGCGTGCTTCCGGTCGAAAAGTGCGTGACCCAGCTCATGAGCCAGAGCAGATACACGCTGGGCATCTGTACAATTTGGGTTGATGCCGATATATTCGCAGTTCAGCATGACGGTGTAGTAGCCCAGAAGATCGTGGCAAAAGCGGATATCTTTCAATTTGATAGCTCGTTGTGAGATGATCTCTTCTGGGTTCCGGGTCTTATAGCGGCGAACCACAGCATCGGCAGTATCGATTATGCGTGTGTTCAAGGTTTGACTCCTTTCCTCCGGAGTAAATATGCTTCCTTACCGCAGATATTTTTTGGGAGTAAATTTCTTCGCATCAGCTTTTGCATCGAGGAAAAGTGCTTCCATTTCTTTAATAAAGGCCGCCTGATCTTCTTCGGACAGCTCACCGCCAGCAAACAGGGCAGTGGTCTGTTCTTTTATTTTCTTTGCCTGTGCAACGCCACGGGAGCCGTACTTCTTCCGCACATCTGCATAGAAGAGGTCATCGTTGAGTTCCTGCTGGAAGGTGGCCTCGTCCATAAAATAATCCGTAGTGACACCGAGAGCGGCAGCAATCTTCTGGATCGCATCGACGCTCGGTTCGCGCTGGTTGGATTCGATATAGCGGATCGCACGGTCCGACATGGAAGCCCGACGCGCCAGTTCAGCTATACTCATGTGCTGGGCGGTGCGGAGGGCTTTTATTTTATCTCCGTTGGTCGCAGCCGGGGTCAGGGCAGCAGCGGCTTCCGCTTTGACCTCCTGCGTGTTGAGTGGACTTGTTTCAAAGTTCGTTTCTTTTTTCATGTCATTATTGCCTCCATGTGGGATATTCTGCTGTTTGCTGGAGGGAAAGTAACCAGCATTTACAACATAATTTTGTAAAGCTACTTGACAAGGAACAACTGTTCCGTTATACTAAGAACAACAGTTCGGGAACTCCTGTTCCTATAATACAATAGTAAGTTGTAGAAGTCAAGAGGGAAACTGGCTAAAAACAAATAAAAAAATCATTATGCAAAACAAGCAATAAATATTGCGTATGTATTGACATTGAAATTATGGAGTGATACAATATACGCAACACAAGCAACATAGACAACATGCTCGATTTGCAGGAGGCAAAGCATGAGTGATAGAAAAATTGATATGACGGAGCTTGCGAATTATATTCGCATTCGCCCGCCGGAGAAAGAAAAATTAGCAGAGTTGCTCATTAGAGCAAAAGGCGCAAGCCGCAGTATGAGACAGTTTGCCCTTGACTGCGGAGTGAATCCGTCAACGCTTTCAAGAATCGTTAATATGAAAACTTCTGGGGCCTGCACGGATGAGTTGATCCAGAAAGTGGCACAGAACTCGGACCCGGAAAGTGGAATTACTTTTGAAATCCTGATGGACGCAAACGGCAAAGTACCGCGCCGGATGACAGGAAAGTATACGAGCAAAGAATTTGCTATTACGGAAAAGGCCATCACGGATATCTTATTTAAGGAACTGGCACTCAGAGGCTATACACTCTCTATGCCGCAAGAGAACACTGAACACAATGCTCTTAACTATCATTATCGGACAGACTGGGCAATCCGAACCAATGCGAATTCCGACAATGACGATTTGGAACTCTGGGAATTTGAAATCTGGCACACGATGATGAATGAGAAAAACAGCATTGCACATACGGTGATGAAGCTGCGCCAGAAGTTTCTGATGGTTCTGGGACTTTACTACACGGGTACTATGAGTCCGAAGAAGATGAGTTTCGTCCTTACGAATCGAGAAGTGTATAGTCGAATTGTAGAAACCCTTGAGAACATAAAGTTCAAGGACCTATTTTCTATTATTTTGGTGAATCTGGAAGAAGGCAAGGTAGAGGAGGAATATGTATTCCCACTGGTAGATCAACCGAATATTGGAACCGTTTTTACACCGATAGAAGAAGATGAGGTGGAGGACGAGGAAGAGGAAGTAGTAGAAGAACCAGAGAGCGATTGGGAACAGAAACTCTTTGATATCTGATCCGGAAAGGAGCGCAGTTGGTTATGGAGAAACTTAAACAGAGTACACATGGCTATTCCGCACATAACAGCCGTGTGAATGATGTATCTGCAGGCGCATTGAATGATGATGCATTCATTATGAAAACCATCCGGGAGATTACGAGCCGGGGTAACAATGCTGAAGTCAGGCAGCGCAGCAATGGAAAGCTGGCTGTGTATGAAGTGAAAAAGAGTATATCCATCGGGTAATTGGATTCGATGAAGGGCTAATAGGAGCCGAAGATTGTGGTTGTATGACCATGACCTTCGGCTCCTTTTGTCGTTTACGAGGAAAATTTCGGCATTGTAGGGATAGATGACTGCTGGAAGATTCTTGCTGGCGAAATGCACAAAGCAACGATTTGTTTCTGCTCTGTTTGACAAAATTTACTAATTTCTATTTACTCATAACAGATTATCTGCTATAGTTAAAGTTACCACAAACCGTGGTGGATATATAAATAGAGAATAGTGAATGAAAAACAGGAGGTGTACACAGAAGATAGTTGCCCAGCCGCACCGTCTATAGAGAATGAGGACGCGTGAACGGCGTACATAGATTACATATTTAGTAAAATCAATTTATTTTTTGGATGTCAAATTGGCAGTGTAATACTGCAGAATAGTCTACTAATTAAATTTTTGAGGAAAATTTTACTAATTTGTAGGGTCGAAGTGCGCTTGTTAGAGGTTGAAAAAGTAACTATCAATCTGGTACACACCGGTACATATAGACAATAGAATCTATAAGACCGGAGTAAATAAAGAGACAAGTTTCGCTGAAATCGACACACTTGTAACTTTATTTGCTCCGGTCTTTTTGTCGTTTCAGGGAAAGAACCCGGAACGGATATTATGAAGTAGAAAATACAGAAGAGAAAGGGGGTGACCTTGTTGGCGGAAGTCTGGAAATCGGATCAAGAAATCATTGGTGAAAACGTCAAGAAAGCACGAAAGGCTGCGAAACTGACTCAGGAGCAGCTTGCAGAGGAAATGGGCGGAAGCTGCAGCAACAAGGTCATTTCCCGATATGAAAAAGGCGAGGTAGAGATGGGAGTTCAAACGCTCATCGACATAGCAGAGAATTTAGAGGTTCCGGTTGATTCATTGATGCCGGAGCGGGTGCAGGTACATACAGAGCCAGAAGATGATGAGATGAACAGACTGTTCTCAGGATTGAATACGGAGAACAGAGAGATGCTACTGAAAATGGCGCGTATGATGGCACAGAACGAAGCATTGAAGATGGCGATTTGATCCACACGGTCGAGAAGAAACGACTGTGTGGATTTTTTTGCCCATTTTCAGAAGCTCGGTAGAAAAATCTACAAATATGTAGATTTTTGAAAGCCAGATTCCTATTTGCAGGGGAGGTGGTTCCTCGCTCATCCTGTTATCATATAGTCAGTTCAAGGGACAAGCCCACAGAGCCAAAACGAAAGTACCTGTCGGCAGTACCTCGGACAAATAAAAAAATATTTGTAAGCCCGATTCTAGAGCGTGTTTGAAAAACATTTGATTTTGTTTATTTTAACCAAATTAGAATA
>ERZ1673697.221-NODE-221-length-96250-cov-10.186475_pt1 | contig 96250 bp, 92 predicted proteins | sample MGYA00580227_ERZ1673697 | MGnify/ENA primary metagenome ERZ1673697 (study PRJEB41218, sample SAMN15661759) | gut metagenome | host: Homo sapiens | place: Canada: London | collected 2015-08-20/2019-03-30 | study: EMG produced TPA metagenomics assembly of... | reverse complement strand
ACCTGCAGGCGGTACATTTTGGGAACATTGACCAGTGGCTTGAAGTGCGGGAATAGGAATGTGCTGATAACCACTGAAATTTAAGGAGTCAACAACATATGATAAGAAGCCGGAAAATCAGTTTTTCATTACTGATTTTCCGGCTTCTTGTAGTTGTCAAATCAATATCCAAGTGTGTCGTTAACGAGGATCACGTGGATTCTGTCAGTGTGTCTGGAGAATCTGGTAATCAGGAACTGGCAGCAGATAGTATCCATGGATTTGCAGTCAAAGCATTTGGGATACTCCCGATACAAGTTTTGTTTATGCGTTTCCAAGTACAGCTGAGATTTTAATTTCTTTTTCCTCTTCGCAAAGATCAAACGCTTCATTATCCTGTACGGTAAAGTGAACTTCGTATAATATATTGTCAGATAAAGTATCTGGTGTTTCACCAGCTTCTGTCTGAATATGCCACAATTCTGCAGGGACCTCTTTTAAAGAACCATCTGTTTCATAGGAATAAAGTTTAAGACTTCCAGTTTCTCCGGATATACCCTTCATACGCAGAGCAACCGTAGTATTTGGATGAACATTTTCAACTGTGACAGTATTCAGCCATCCTGTTACAGTTCCCTGTCCGCCATCAGCCTCAAACTTATCCTGACTTAAAACGTTTCGGTTAGCCTTGTCCAGATTGACTTTACGATAAGGCATTTCCGGAAGATATACAAATCGATCCTGTAATCTCAGAAGTTCAAGATATCCGGTTGGACAATAGAGGGCATTTCCACTGTTTCCTGCATACATGCCAATCGCCATGTTATTATATCCAGGTTTATTTGATACATTCATCGTGAACACAGTTTTACCGGTCTCAAAATCAAGCATAATATACTGCCACATGCTGGTTTCCATATCCTGAACATAACCGTAAATGTATCCGGTCGCGGTAGAAAGCTTCAGCATAGAAGTGTCAGAGAGATCACTTCTGCACCAGATGCTCTTCATTTCATAACCATCATCTGTTTTTATTGTATCTACGCGTTCCACACCAGGAGCAATCATGCTGTTTCCCTGTCTTAACCAGTTTACATCATAAATATTTTCATAGCTCTGTATGGATGAGTCGCTGTCTTCTTTCCCAAGGTTGGCACTTCCAGCACCAAACCAGTTGCACACGATCGTACTTACTGTTCCGGATCCGTTATCGTATACGATTGCTGAGTTTTCAACAGATACCTGTACATCCTCAGGAAGTTCATCGATGACTGGCATGGTTGCCATTGTTTCACCGGTTTTCATGTCCAGTGCAAGCAGATTTACCGGGTTCTGGTTGTCTGTAAACATAACAAGATCCTTTGTCAAAGATGGGGAACATCCACTTCCCCATGCAAGACAGCCACCGGTTGTAGAATCTCCTTCTTTGCTCTCTTTGGCACCGACACTTTCATAAGCAGTCTGCCATACTTTATTTATTCCATTATCTGCCTGGAACAGATAACAGTTTGTATTTGTAAGGATTACAGCGCCATCTTTTGAAGCAGAAATTCCGTTTTCTGCACCTTCACCAGGAGTTAATTCGTATACAAATACGGCATCTGACAGGTTTATTTCTTCACCGTTCAGAATAGAATCAATGGCCGCCCGGGAAATATAACCAACTGCCCCTTGCTGTTTTCGATCAGGATAAATACGGAATCCACCTGTTGCAAACCACAGATTTCCATCATAATCAAATACGACAGAAAGAAGATTCTGATCCAGTGTTTTTCCAAGTTTTTCTTCGGCAGCTGTTTTTATATCAATATCAAGTACCTTTTCAAATTCAGGAAGGACATTACCTTCGTCATCAGTTGCCTTCAGCATAAGAACATGATTGTTGCTGGTAGGACATACCAGACGGTTGCTCTCATCGACAAAGGAATAGGAACTCTGGATCATATAACCACCACCATCATGCTGTTTTGGAGAAAAGCAGCCCAGTGTCTGAGTTTCATCAGCATTGATGTCGCGAATGGCGAGCCCGCCAAGGAACGGAACTACGGCATGTCCGTAAGTGTCAAAAAAGATTGCAGGAGAAGCATTTGGATTTGTCTTCTCATAAGAAACATTGATTTCTGAATAGATATCAACAGGAAGCACCTCATCTGTAGAGTCAGTATTGTAGCAGTCATGGTGAATATTGGAATCACTTTTTGCCATATAAGGATTTTCATCCACTATTTTGGCTGTCAGAGATTTTATTGGTAATTCTGTTGATTCAGAGGTTTCGGCTGCTTCTGTTGGTATTTCATCGGCATATACGGCAGTCAGGCTGCCTCCAGATGTCATAGTGATCATTAATGCTGTCATTGCAAGGAATAAAGTTCTTTTCTTCATTCATTTTCCTCCTGAAATTATATTGTTTAAATGATTGTTTTTTTCAATCTGAACCAGGCTCTGAGACCTTCCTGGATTTCATCGTCCCTCACTGGTTCCAGAAAAAAGTATTCTACACGAAGCCTGAAAGCATGAAGTGAAAAATCTAAATTGCTGCACCAGATAATTCCACAGCCAGGAAATAAGGAGCGCAGATGTTCTGCCGCATTGAGTCCATCTACTCCAGGTAGTACAAGAAGTACAATATCTGGTACATGTGTTTGTATCTCTTTAAAAAAAACTTCCTGATTCTGATAAGTTTCAAGTAATGGAAAAAGCTTTTGATTTATGCAGTAATCATTAATTACTTTTGCGTAATGTTCCCCTTCATGTTTTAAATCAGTTAATACTGCAATACGATACACAAATCTCCTCCTTTTACCTATATTTAAAAGCATATTTAGTGGAATCAAGTAAGTTATTGTGAGGGATATTCGTTTGTTTTATTATATGAAAAGTAAGAAGAATTTCAAGAATTCTGTCACGAAACAGCAGAAAATGGCACGAATTGCAAAAACACTTTCATGGATTGGATAAAAAAATTATGCTATACTCTTTATATGTTTCAGAAACATGAAGGGGGAGCGACTATGAGAATTGCGATTGTCGATGATATAAAAGAAGAGCGTGCGGTATTGTATGGATGGCTTAGTAACCAGCTTTCAAAAAGGAATATTCCTGGTGATTTCGTTGAGTTTGAATCAGGAGAAGAATTTCTGGCGGCAGCAAAAAAACGCCCTTTTACCGTAGTGTTTTTGGATATTTATATGAATGGTGCAAATGGAATTGAAATTGCAAGAGAACTTAGAATGTCAGATTCAGATTGTTTCCTGATTTTCACTACCACATCCACAGATCATGCATTGGAAGGATTCAGAGTCAGGGCACTGCATTATCTTGTAAAACCATATAACGAAAAAGAAATTTCAACACTGCTTGATGAAATACTCTCCAGAATTCCAGATTCTGGAAAGTACATTGATGTAAAAGTGAATGGAAGTAACATACAGATCCCTTTTAAAAATATTATTTACGCAGAACATTTTTCACACATGATCCATATACACACTACGGGCGGAAAGGAGATGCTCACCCGTCAGTCTTTTGAGGCATTTACGGCTTCGCTGAAAATGGATTCTCGCTTTTATTCATGCAATAGAGGGATTGTTATCAATTTGGAGCATGCGGTTGATTTTGATGGAAGTATGTTTCTTATGGATGATGATAATAATATTCCTGTCAGTCGTAAGCTGCTTAAAAATGCAAGGCAGACTTTTATGGAATTTTTGTTTCAGTGAGGAAAATAAAAATGAGTGAAATAATGCGTCCGATATTGGAAATTGCTGTAATTATTCCGGGTATGCTTCTTGCATATCTGCCGGTAAAGGCCTGCCTGAGGCAGGCTCCTTTTAAACTTGGATTATGGATGTTTCCGCTGCTTTTGGGAATCAGCCTGTCAGGAGGTATTGTCTGTTATTATTTTCAGATTATGACTACTTTGTTTTTGATTCCTGTATTGCTGTTTCTCATGCTGCTTTATCATAAAACTCTTCAGATCTCCATTTGGAAATCCAGTAGTATTTTTCTGGCAGTCTGTGCTGTTTTTGCGTGCGTAAAAAGTCTGTCCAGGGCAGTAAATGCTATTATGATCTTTGAACCTGATATCGCAGAAAAACAATTATGGTTATGTGTGAAAGCAGGGATTTTTTATAATCTCATCTGTCTGAGTTTTGTATTGATTGCATGGTATCCTGCCACGCATATGGTACGGATTCTGATAGCAGATGAAAATTTCGCTCAGACGTGGTATATATTCTGGATCCTGCCGTTGATTTTTATCGGATTAAATCAATTCATGGTCCCAAAATATCAGAGTACTTTATATACAGGGCGGATTTTACAGATTTACATAGTAGTCAGTATTGTTCTTTTAATAATTCTGACTCTCTTTTATGCGATATTTCTTATGATGGCATTAAGTCTGAATAAAAATGCAAGGCTTCAGCAGGAAAATCATTTCCTTTCTCTGCAGCGCTCCAGATATGACAATCTTTGTGCGGCTATTGAAGAGACAAGACAGGTACGTCACGATATCCGGCATCATTATCTTCAGCTGGCTGCATTGGCAGAAAAAGGTGATATGGAAAAAATTAAAGAATATCTTTCCAGTGCCGATAGAAAAATGCCAAGTTTTGATTTCCATTTCTGCGATAATCAGGCTGTGGACAGTATACTTGGATATTATTCGAATCATGCAAAACAAGAAGGTATTCCTTTTCTGGCACAGATTGATATTCCAGATAACTTTTTGGGGGATGAGATGGATATATGTCTAGTGCTCTCAAACCTTCTGGAAAATGCAATAGAGGCAAGTCTGAAGACAGAAGATTCCAGAAGAAAGATTGTTATAAAGATGTATTTGCATCATACACATATTCTTCTGATTCAGGCTGAGAATAATTTCGATGCAAAGATACTGGAAAAGAATGGTGTTTTTCAGTCTACAAAGCATTCGGGAAATGGAATAGGAATTCAATCCATACGCCATATCACAGAAAGAAATGGTGGTGCTAGTAACTTTACATATAAGGATGGTGAATTTATGGCAAAAATCATGCTTCGAATATAAGCAGCAACGATAAAAAACAGACATTTTTTGATTAGTAAAGCAAGAATGAAGTAAAAAAATACCGGGCTACCCATCAGGATAGTCCGGTATTGATTTTTAAATTATTCGCAAAGTTTGGAGAATTCGTCATCTTCTCTGCCAGGAGTTTTCAGATCGAATTTCTTGATTGCAAACTGGAAGGAAAATATTTGAAACTGCCTAAGATGACGGCTGTCAGAATGAAGCTTCACCGTCCGATATCAGAAAAATGGAAACTGAAATCTGTGACGGTCAGCAGGGAGCCATCCGGCAAATACTTTGCCAGTCTTGCTGAGAGCTTCGATGCAGTATGCGTGGAAGATCTGAATCTGAAAGGGATGGCAGGAGGACTTCATCTTGGAAAAGGTGTACATGATAATGGATATGGCCTGTTTCTGTCTATGCTGGAATATAAACTGGAGGAACGAGGAAAATATCTGATCAAAGTAGACCGTTATTTTGCATCCAGTAAGATTTGCAGTGTATGCGGAAATAAAAAAGAAGAATTGTCTTTATCTGATAGGATTTATTACTGTGAATGCGGTAACAGAATGGACCGTGATGTAAATGCAGCAGTTAACATCATGAATGAGGGAAAAAGAATCTTTGCAGAATGTGCATGACAGCACAATAAAAAGTCCGTAACCGGACTAATAAAAATCGCGGGGCACGCGAGGATAGCTTGTAGATACTTGGCTCTGTAGAGCCATTGAGCAAGAAGCCCCCACTTCAAAATCAGAGATTTAAGTGGTGGGAGCATGTCACAAATTATTGTTAACATTTATTGACATTTTCGCGTCAGAGAAACTTATTCAGGAAGAAAATGCAGGTGCTCTTTCCATAATTCTTTGAAGAGTGCTTCTACGGTCCAGAAAATATTTTGAGGAGTAATGATTGCTTTTAAGGGAACTGTCTGAGCACCAGTCTGTTTGTAGTCTGCCAGGAAGGAATCTATCTGTGCGGAATCTATTCCAGAGAATACAATCATTTCCAGAGGAAAATCCGGGCCGTTATAGATTACTTTTTCTTTAGCAAATCCCTGAATCCCGGCGAGGGCACCAAGTTTCTGATTATAATCTTTTCGAGAGATTTCTTTTATCTGAATTCTGTTTTTTTGAGCAATACTGCGGACTACCTTGATTTTTTCTTTTCCAAGTCCAAAAGTTAAGATAATCTGAGCCATTTTTCCATCCTTTATATGTTGAATTTATAATGAGAATTATTTAGAATTCTTTTATAAATATTCTATAACATTTTTACATGTAATGGCAACAGAAAATTTCTGTATGTCATTTGACGATCGCAGTAATTGTAATTTTCTGAATTTCAGTGTAAGATATCCATATCTTAGGAAAGTGAAAAAAATAGCATGAATGATAAATTTGCAGTATGTATTGGAAAAGGTGGACAACGGGACCAGGCAGAATCTTTTGCACGGAAAACGGAGAGCATCATTGCAGATAAACCAGGAAAAAACCTGACAGTTTTGTTCGATTCGAAAGGTATTTCTCTGACGGGATATGGATTAACCTATCAGGGCGATTTTGAAAATATGCTTCACCGTGTCACAAACGGGAGATTGCAGCATGAAATGCTGGTGCGGGCTGCCAAATCAGAAAAAGAAGGACGCAAGGCGATTGATGCCACGGCAGGTATGGGAGAAGATGCCTTCCTGCTTGCAGCGCAGGGATACGAAGTAACCCTGTACGAGCAGAATCCGGTCGTTGCTGTCCTTTTGAAAGACGCACTGCGGCGCGCAAAGAAACATCCGATATTGAAGGAAATCGCAGCCCGGATGAAACTGGTCGAGGGAGACAGCGTAGAATGTATGTCCAAACTTCTGGATCCGGTAGATGTTATTTACCTCGATCCCATGTTCCCGGCACGACAGAAATCCAGCCTCATCAACAAGAAGCTACAGCTGATCCAGAAACTTGAACCACCATGTTCCGAAGAGACGGATCTCTTTGATGCAGCAATCAAAGCTACACCGGAGAAGATTATCGTAAAACGTCCGCTGAAGAGCGAATTCCTTGCCGGAAGAAAACCTTCCTACACGTTAAATGGAAAAGCCATCCGTTATGATTGTTATACATTATAAAGAGATTAGACTAAAATGTAAAGATGATATTTGAAGTATTCAGGAAGGGAACCTCTGGATATACAGATGTCCCTTCCGTCATATTTATTTCAAGAAGAAATGAATCAACTTATCATTAATTCTCTTATATGGCTGGTATCTCATTGGCAGATCCAGCCATGTTTTCTTATCCACGATACTCTTATAATGAGAGAAAGTTCGGAAACCTTCCTTACCATGATATCCACCCATACCACTTTCACCAAATCCCCCAAAAGGCATTTCACTGGTCGCGAGATGGATAATAGTGTCGTTGATACAGCCACCACCGAACTGGCACTGAGAGGTGACCTTACGAGCAGCCACTTTATCACGGGTAAAAAAGTACAGAGCAAGCGGATGCGGCATAGAATTGATCTTACCGATTAACTCATCCAGTGAATTATAGGTGAGAACGGGCATGACTGGCCCGAAAATTTCTTCTTGCATTACTTTATCTTCATAGGTTACATGATCCATAACTGTAGGTTCAATACGCAGTGTATTGCAATCATTATGGCCGCCGAAAATGACTTTATCATGATCGATCAGACCTGAAATTCGATGGAAATGTTTTTCATTGATGATCTTTCCGTAATTTGAACTGGAAAGCGGCTGTTCCCCAAATTGAAGTGAAATCTGTTTTTTTACTTCTGCAAGAAAAGCATCCTTAACAGAACTGTGACAGCAGATATAATCCGGAGCAACACAAGTCTGTCCGCAGTTCAGATATTTACCAAAAACAATCCGCCGTGCAGCCAGTTTCAAATCAGCAGATTCGTCAACAATACAGGGACTTTTTCCGCCAAGTTCAAGTGTTACAGGAGTAAGATGTGCGGAGGATTTTTTCATCACTTCTCTGCCGACATTCTGACTACCGGTAAAAAAGATATAATCAAAATGTTCTTCCAACAGACTGGTATTTTCTGTACGGCCACCGGTAACAACTGTAACCATTTGCGGCTCAAAGCATTCGCGGATCATTTTCTCAATCAGTGCACTGGTATGCGGAGAATATGCGCTTGGTTTCAGAATCACGGTGTTTCCGGCAGCAATCGCATCAATAAGCGGATCAAGAGAGAGCAGGAAAGGATAGTTCCACGGACTTATGATCAGAACAACTCCATAAGGCCCCGGTTTTGTGAAACTGCGGGAATGAAATTGTGCAAGTGGTGTGTGTACCCGTTTCTCACGTGAAAATTTGCGGATATGTTTTAGCATATACGAAATTTCGCTTAACACCAGACCTGTTTCACACATGTAGCTTTCGAAGTTACTTTTGCCAAGATCTGCTTCCAGGGCCGTTGCGATTTCTGCTTCATTTTTCTGGATACATGTCTTTAGTTTTTTCAACGCATGAATACGTTTTTCTATATTTAAAGTTTCATTACTGTAAAAATATGCGCGTTGTTTTTCGACAAGCTCGTGAATGTCATTCTGATTCATTCGAAGCTTCCTCCTGTTTTTTGTCCATGAGAATGTAATAAAATTTCTCCAGTTCGTGTGCATCCATCAGTACCGGCACCGGGTAAAGTGGATTTCCTTCTTTATCTGCATAATGCGCCAGTTTTGGAATGTCTTCTTCTTTAATCTCTGGTATAGTATCTCCGATATTGAAGCGTTTTTTCATATCTTTTATTGCCTGGATAAAAGCCTTTGCTGCTACTTCTTCAGAAGTATCACTGTCAGCAACACCGGCAGTCTGTGCCAGTCTGGCCAGTTTGGAATATATAGTTTTGCCGTATTCTTCCAGCACAAATGGAAGGATAACAGCATTCGCAAGTCCATGAGGAACATTATACTGGCCACCAAGGGTATGTGCAACTGCATGAACATATCCGACATAAGATTTTGTAAAAGCACAGCCTGCAAAATAAGAAGCACGGAGCATATTTTTGCGTGCCTCTTTGTCAGAACCGTTGGTATAGGCACGGTCAAGATTTTCGAAGATCAGCTGTACGGCATCCAGTGCATTCTTTCGGGTACCAGGTGTAGTGGAGTTTCCAATATAAGCTTCGACAGCATGGGTGAGTGCATCCATACCGGTTGTAGCAGTGATAAACGGAGGGAGACTTAAAGTAACTTTCGGGTCTAATACGGCATATCTTGGAATCAGTGGAAAGTCGTTGATAGCGTATTTATATCTTGTTTCTGCATCGGTAATGACGGCTGCAAGAGTTGTTTCACTTCCGGTTCCGGCAGTTGTAGGAATGGCAATCAGAAGTGGAAGTTTTTTGTGTATTTTCAGGATGCCTTTCATCTGTGCAAGAGACTGATGCGGTTTTGCAATGCGTGCAGCGACTGCCTTGGCACAGTCCATACTGGAACCGCCGCCAAAACCGATGATCGCTTTGCATCCGGACTGGTACCAGAGGTTTTCGGCTTCTTTTACATTGACAGTAGTTGGATTGGCAACCGTTTTGTCATAAATGGAATAAGAAATATTATTTTCTTTCAGAGTTTTTTCCAGGCGTTCTGTCAGTCCCAGACTGCGGATGCCTTTATCTGTGATGATCAGAACGTTAGCGCATTTCTTTTTGAGAAGAATTTCAGGCAGGGACTTCACGCTTCCGATTACTTCCGGGTTGCGGTATGGAAGGAACGGAAGAGCGAATTTGAATGCTTTCTGGAAAGTACGACAGTAAATTTTTCGCAATGTATTCATAAATCTAAAATCCTTTCGATGATTTAATTATTTGAATTGCAAAATATTTGTATTCAAAACATTCCTATTATAGCATTCAAATTGTTGTTGTAAAGAAAAATAATACCGAATATAAAAAAGATTCCCGACTGAAATTTTTCAGAACAAAAACACGTCAGAAACAGTATGGATGTCATGTCAAGATATGTGCAGACGATAAAATTTATAAAAATATTGACTTCAACCATACTTCAAGTATTATTATAGTTATTGAGTGATAATACTTGAAATATTTTTATATTAGGAGGATTCAGACATGGAAAAATCAACCGTTTATTTTACTGATTTTCGCTGTCCGGTCGGAACGAGTCAGTTGGATAAGTTAAGAAAGCTCTGTGTGGCAGCCGGTATCAAAGATATTGATATGGATGGAAAATTTGTAGCAATTAAGATGCATTTTGGTGAGCTTGGAAATATGGCATTTCTTCGCCCGAATTATGCAAAAGTTGTTGCAGACCTGTGCAAAGAGCAGGGTGGTATGCCATTTCTGACAGACTGTAATACACTTTATCCGGGAAGCAGAAAGAATGCACTGGAACATCTGGACTGTGCAAACTTAAATGGATTTAATACGATTACAACAGGATGCCAGATCATTATCGGTGATGGCGTGAGAGGTACGGATGAAGTAGAAGTACCGGTAGTGAATGGTGAGTATTGCAAGACCGCACTGATCGGACATGCAATCATGGATGCAGATGTTTTTATCAGCCTGAGTCATTTTAAGGGACATGAAGCAACAGGCTTTGGCGGTGCCCTTAAAAATATTGGTATGGGTTGTGGAAGCCGTGCAGGAAAGATGCAGCAGCATGCAAGTGGTAAGCCGGCAGTCAATGCAGAAGTCTGTCGTGGATGTCATCGCTGTGCCAAAGAATGTGGAAGTGACGCAATTACATATGTAAACAAAAAAGCTGTGATCGATTATGATAAATGTAAGGGTTGCGGAAGATGTATTGGAGCCTGCAGCTTTGATGCTGTCTATAATCCAAACAGCAGTGCAAACGAGCTGCTTGACCGTAAGATGGCAGAATATGCACAGGCAGTCTGTCATGGACGCCCGCATTTCCATATCGCACTGGTTCAGGATATCAGTCCAAACTGTGATTGTCACGGTGAGAATGATGCACCGATCCTTCCGGATATTGGAATGTTTGCAAGCTTTGACCCGGTTGCACTGGATCAGGCATGTGCAGATGCCTGTCTGAAGGCAACACCGATTGCAGACAGTCAGCTGGGTGAACATCTGGCAGAACCGGGATGGCATTGCCACCATGATCATTTCAAGGATTCCAATCCGAATATTGAATGGAAGGCAACTCTGGATCAGGCTGAGAAGATCGGTCTTGGAACAAGAGAGTATGAGCTGAAGAGAATTAAATAAATCAGAAAGACCTGCTGTTTTGATCGAAAGTGTACAGCAGGTCTTTTTATGGATTGAATGTTTAACAGATCACAATGATCTGAATTGGAGGTTTTTACTGGATCGGCTCGAAGTCCACGGCACCGTGTTTACACAACGGGCAGATGATATCTTCCGGAAGTTCATCACCTTCGTAGATATATCCGCAGACCTTGCAGACAAAGCCTTTCTTTCCTTCTGTCTGTGGTTTTGGTTTGACATTGTTCTGGTAATAGGTGTAGGTCATGGTCTCCTGGTCACTCATGACACGAGCTTCGGTGACACTGCAAATGAACATGCCGTGGGTTCCGAGGTCAACATACTGTTCTACTTTGAGAGACATGAATGCGTTGATGTATTTGTCAAGGAATACAAGTCCGTTACCGGAACGGTTGACTTTTTGACCTTCAAATTTATCTACAGTTCTGCCGGACTGGAAACCGAACCTTTCAAAAACAGAGAACGGTGCTTCCACGGACAGACAGTTTACATTCAGGACACCTGTCTGCTGGATTACGTGGTGAGAGTAATTGGCTTTGTTGATGTTAACTGCTACACGGTACGGATTATCGGTCAGCTGAGTAACAGTATTTACGATCAGTCCGTTGTCACGTTTTCCATCGTTGGAGGTTACAACATAGAGACCGTATCCAATACGGAAAAGTGCAGACATATCATTTTTGTTTGCAAGAGTATCGCTTTTGGCAATGTATTCTTTGCAGAGTTCATCAGTCATTGCCTCAATTTCTTTTCTGTTTTCTTCTTTTACAGCAGACCAGATGTGAACGTTGTTCTTTAACCAGTCGATTTTTTTGCATGGAGCCATCATTTCTTTCATGACTTTGGCAGCCAGAGGAGCCCAGGAACCGTTTTCGATGATGCCTACCGTGCGGTTCTGGAAATTGTGTTCCACCAGTCTGGTGATAAAGTCATTCATAAATGGATAGATACTTGCATTGTAAGTGGTGGTCGCAAGAACCAGTTTAGAATAACGGAAAGCATCGCTGATTGCCTGTGACATATCATCTCTTGCAAGGTCATAGACAAGAACTCTCGGGCATCCTTTGGATTTGAGCTTTTCTGCAAGAAGATATACAGCATCTCTGGTGTGACCGTAAACAGAAGTATAGGCGATTACGATTCCATCTGCTTCTGGTGTGTAGGAAGACCAGGTATCATAAAGCCCGATATAATGGCCAAGATCTTCGGTAAGGACCGGGCCGTGAAGAGGGCAGATCTTCTGGATATCCAGTGTTGCGGCAACTTTGAGAAGTGCCTGTACCTGTTTTCCATATTTTCCTACAATACCGATGAAATAGCGTCTTGCTTCGTCATCCCACGGTTCCTCTGCATCAAGAGCACCAAATTTACCGAAACCGTCAGCGGAAAAGAGAACTTTTTCTGTACTGTCGTAAGTTACCATAACTTCCGGCCAGTGTACCATCGGGGCAAAAACAAAAGTAAGCTGATGATATCCAAGAGAAAGTGTGCCACCATTTTTTACTTCGATCTTGCGTCCGGTGAGATCCAGATCAAAGAAATTTTGGATCATGTTGAATGCTTTCATATTGGAAACAACCGTAGTGTCTGGATAAACTTTGAGGAAGTTTGCAACGTTTGCGGCATGGTCCGGTTCCATATGCTGTACGATCAGATAATCTGGTGTACGTCCATCGAGAATCTGCTGGATATTGTCCAGCCATTCATGAGTAAAGTTGGCATCTACGGTATCCATAACTGCAATCTTGTCATCCAGGATTACGTAGGAGTTGTAGGACATGCCATTCGGAACTTTGTACTGTCCTTCAAAAAGGTCAATCTGGTGGTCATTTACACCTGCGTATCGGATTGTATCTGTAATCTTCATTTCATTCCCTCCAGTTTGTTATGAGTTTATGTAAAAAGGTTTCTTATCTGTAACTTTGTTAAAACTATAACAGAATATCAGGGAAAATTCTGTCGCAAAAGTCACAAAGATGCGATTAGTTGAGAAAAATTGTGTTATAATAATGGAAAACAATAGCGGAAAATGAGGTGAGAAACGATGGAGCATATTACACTTTTTACAGATATTCTTCCCGAAGAACAGGAAAGAATGCGAATCTGTTTCCATGCGAGAGAAATGACATTTCGAAATGGAGAGACCATCATGGAATATTCCAGTTCCATGAAAAAGATCGGGCTGATTCTTTATGGCAGGGCAATCCTTTACTGTTGTGATACGGAAGGAAACCAGTACCTGATCGACGAATTTAATAAAGATGCAGTTTTTGGGGAACCGTTTCTTCTTCCTGCTGATTCACAGCATTATTATGTCTGTGCCGCAGAGGAGACAAAAATCATGTTTATTGATTATGAACATGTGATCAAACGCTGCGACCAGGCATGCTATCACCACAGCCAGATGGTCAGTAATTTGCTGCAGCTCACCGCAATCCAGTCCCGGCAGCAGAATGAGCGGATCTACATGCTTTCCAGATCCAGTACACGGAAGAAACTGATGGCTTATCTCAATGCACTTTCCACAGAAAAACACAGCAAAGATCTCAAATTACCTATGTCTTATACCGCACTGGCACAGTATTTAAGTGTCGATCGCAGTGCGATGACAAGAGAACTGAAGAATCTCGAAATGGAAGGAATCATAGAGAAAAACGGAAAGCAAATCCATATAAATTGACATATTCTGAATTGGTGGAGTATACTGAACATAATTTACTTTATGGGGAAAGACAGTAGATCAAATATATTGTGGAGGATGGGGAAAGTGAATGATAAAACAGGAAGAAGCAGTAAACTCAGATTATTGCTTCTGTTTCTGATGCCGGGGATTATCATACTGACAGTAGTTTTTGAAATACAGACAAATATAGAAAAAAACAGAGCCAATACAGATGCATCAGTCATCATTAATTTTATGAAGGAAGAATGTGTTCGTTATGAGAAGATATATGCACAGGATGATATGGAAGACCAGTTCAGTATCGAAGATATCCTTACGGGGTACAAAGTAGAAAGAGCAGGAATTATTGTTCTTACGGATGGAGAAAGAATCATCAGTTCGAATGATCTGACTATGCGGGGAAAAACAGTGGCAGAAAATCCATATATCCAGGCATTTAATTCTTATCAGGAGTCGAAGAAGCTTGTTCGCATATCCAAAGATGGAAAGGTATATTATGGTAAATATGCAAAATGTGGACAGTATTCTATTTATGTTTTTCTTCCGGAAAGTGAAATATTTATAGAACGTGGAATGGTGATGGCATATGTTGCCGTGTTCTATCTTGCAGCCTGGTTTGTGCTGATCTGTGTTCACCGGAAACTGGAGAAGCGGCGGATTGTAAATCTGGAGTATCAGCATAACATTATTGATGCAATCAGCAGAATTTATGTGACCAATTATGTGGTCGATCTGAAGCAGGACAAATTTGAAATAATCCGCGCGCCAGAGCAGATTTCTCAAATTGCACATCATTTTAAAGGAGCGCGACAGATTACAGATGCAATAACTCAATATTGTATCGGTAAAGACTATCAGGAAGGAATGAGAGAAGCTACAAACCTGGACACTCTGCAGGAAAGACTTCGTAATAAAGAATATTTGAACTATACATTTCAGGATACGGTTGGGGCATGGCATATGTTGACGGCTTTGCCGAAAAGAGTCATGGCGAATGGAGAGATTGAAACCGTGATTTTTGTTGTTCAGAATATTGATGAGCAGAAAAGAAGAGAACTGGAATACCAGAACCAGATACTGGAGACAGCAGAAGAAGCCAGACGTGCAAATGCCGCCAAAACAGAATTTTTACGGAGAATGAGTCACGATATCCGAACACCGATCAATGGTGTCATGGGAATGCTTAATATTGGGGATCATTTTCCGGAAGACATGGAAAAGCAGAAAGAATGCCGTGAAAAAATACGTGATGCAGCCATGTTCCTTTTTGAACTGGTTAATGATGTGCTTGATATGAGTAAGATGGAATCTGGTGAGATTGAATTGGAGCATGTTTCGTTTGATCTGCGGGATATTTTGAAAGAAGTGTCGTCTCTGATCGAAGTGCAGGCGGTAGAAAGAGGAATTGCTTTTAATTACAGGCCGGAAGAGGGAAAACACTGGAATCTGATTGGAAGCCCTCTGCATCTGCGTCAGATTTTGTTGAATATTGCAGGAAATTCTGTAAAATATAATCGTGAAAATGGAAGCCTGAACCTGTTTTGCAGAGAAGTATCCGACAGTAATGGATATGCGATGTTTGAATTCGGATGTGCAGATACAGGGAAGGGTATGAGTGAGAAATTCCAGCAGCATATGTTTGAACCTTTCAGTCAGGAAGAAAACGGTGCACGCACAAATCTTGGTGGGACAGGACTGGGATTATCCATTGTGAAAAAGCTTGTAGAAAAGATGCAGGGTGAAATTGATGTGGTGAGTGAAGTGGAAAAGGGAACTACATTTACCATCCATATTCCATTTAAGATTGATGCAGAAGAAAAAGAACGGAAACCGGAGAAAGAAGAGCAGGAGCAGTCCATTGCAGGGGTAAGAATCTTGTTGGTAGAAGACAATGAACTGAATATGGAAATTGCAGAATTCCTACTTGAAAATGAAAATGCTGTGATCACAAAAGCATGGAATGGAAAGGAAGCGGCAGACATTTTCCAGAAAGAACCAGAGGGTAGTTTTGATGTGATTCTGATGGACATCATGATGCCGGTGATGGATGGATTAACTGCAGCGCGGACAATACGTGCAATGTACAGAAGAGATGCAAAGACAATTCCAATTATAGCTATGACAGCAAATGCGTTTGATGAAGACCGGAAGCGAAGTCGTGAAGCAGGAATGAACGGACATCTTGCAAAACCGCTGAATATACAGGATATTATAGGCACAATCGCAGAATGTATACAGTGCACATCAAGTTGAATATGTAATAAGATCCAGGGTTATCAGACGGCCCTGGATCTTTGCATATAGTAATTATTTTGAGCTTCCTTCCAGAAAATCATAGGCGAACTGTGCATACATGGCGGCTCCGCGTTTTAAGACACTTTCATCTACGGTATAGTGATCGTTGTGATTTTTGGCGGTGATGCCAAGAGATTTATTCTGGCTTCCAATCAGCCCGAAGACACCAGGAACTTTTTCCATATAGTAGGCGAAGTCCTCACTGATCATCATTTTCGGGAATGGTTTCAGACAATCAGTACCGTACATTTTGGCAGCGGCATTTCTTGCAATCAGTACCAGATCTTCATGCTCATTGATGATCGGAGCCGGAAAATATTCAAAAGTCAGAGTAGCCTTTGCTCCCATGGAATCAGCTGTATTTTCAGCGATTCTGCGGAGCAGAGGCTCTGTTTTTTTGCGCATTTCAGGAGAATGGGTACGCGTAGTTCCCTCCAGAACGACCTTATCAGCAAGAATATTAAAGCGCTGTCCGCCTTCTATCTTACCGACGGTGACAACCAGTGGATTCAGAGGATTATTCATACGGGAAACGATTGCTTGAATTTCTGTGATGATATAAGCGGCAGTCAGAATCGCATCAACACCCTGATGCGGGGTGGAACCATGAGAGGAAACACCCTCGACTTCAATGCGGAAATTATCGCAGCTTGCCATACGTGGACCAGTTTCAAAATTCATATAAGGAGCATCCAGCTCTCCCCAGATATGTGTGCCGTAAATGGCATCTACATCGTCCAGAAAACCATGCTCGACATAGTACTGTGCACCGTGGCAGGATTCTTCAGCAGCCTGGAAAATAATCTTTACATTTCCTTTTAGGTCTTCTTTTTTTGCCATCAGCATACGGATTCCGCCCAGAAGCATGGCAATATGGCAGTCATGTCCGCAGGCATGCATGACACCCGGATTCTGGCTGCAAAATGTAAGCCCGGTGTGTTCTTCGACAGGAAGTGCATCGATATCTGCACGGAGGGCGACTGTCTTGCTGCCAGGGGTGGATTTTCCCCCTTTGATTATTGCCCAGAGACCATTGTAATCCGGGTAATAATGTGGCGTAAGTCCCATTTCTTCGAGGCACTTTCCAATCTCATGCGTTGTATTTTTTTCTTCGAAAGAAAGCTCTGGATGCGCATGAAAATAACGCCTCTGCTCGATGATCCAGTTTTCGTTCTGTTCTGCGATATCTCTAAAGTTCATGGTGTTTTCCTTTCTGTCTTAATGGATATGAAATTTCAAGCCGAACATCCGTGAGACTTGGCGCGTGATTCTGGTCAGCATAAGCTGACATATTGTTACTATTCACTCCGTTCACAGCAACTTGGTCAAAATCCATTCCAAATCACCTACGGTGATGGGATTTTGCCCCGTATGTCTCGGGATTTTGCCATATTCATGGCAAAACACCTCGCGGGATATTACCTGTGAACAGTTACGACATATTCATTACAGAATCACTGCGCATCCTCGCGGAGCGTTTATCTCAGTCGGAGATTGGACTCCCACTGAGACAAATTTGCTATTGAGTCTTCTCGACTGAGATAAATACAAAACTCCTGTTTGCAATAACTTCTTTGGAATGCTATGATAAAGTCATTAATTATTATAAAAATAAACAAGATAAAACGCAACAGGGAGATAGGAAAATGGAATTCTGGGATATTTATGATAAAGATAAGAAACCGACCGGACGTACAATGAAACGCAATGACTGGTGTCTGAAAGACGGGGAATATCATCTGACAGTACTTGGCGTAGTTGCACGACCGGATGGAACATTTTTGATCACAAAACGTGTCATGACCAAGGCGTGGGCACCGGGCTGCTGGGAGGTTTCCGGAGGAGCAGCACAGGCAGGTGAAGAGTCACGCGAGGCTGTTCTTCGCGAAGTAAAAGAAGAGACCGGCCTTGATGCACGGGATGCTGACGGCGGTTATTTGTTTACTTACAAACGTGAAAATCCGGGCGAGGGTGACAACTATTTTGTCGATGTATACCGCTTTATTATGGATGTTAAAGATGAAGATCTGCATCTGCAGGAAGCAGAGACAGATGGCTACATGTTTGCAACTCTGGACGAGATCAAAGCCTTTGCGGCAGAGGATAAATTCCTTCATTATGACAGTATCAAACAGGCATTTGAATTCTGATAAAGCTGTCGTATCAAACATGGCAAAATGTGATAAAAGCAAGTGCAATCTATTCGATATCTTTTAATACAAAACTATTTTTGTGATAGTCCAGAAGCCCTTCTTTTTTCATTTTACTGAGTTCTTTTGAAAGGGCGCTGCGATCCAGGCTGAGGTAATCGGCAAGCTGCTGGCGGTTCAGCGGAATGTCGATGTAACGGTTTTTCTGCAGTCCTGCCTGATAGGAAAGATAGGAGAGCAGACGATCGCGGATCTTCTTGGAAGAGGTGTGTAGGATGCGGCGTGAGAGCAGCAGGTTTTTGCGTGCGCTGATTATCGTCATATTGTGGATCAGATGCGAATATTCGCCTTTTCCGGCGGCGGAAAGCCTGAAAAGTTCCGGCACATTCAGAAAGAGGATTTCTGCTTCTTCCATTGCTATGACATCGACCATCATCGGCTCACCGGGAACACAGGCATAAGCTTCAGCAAACACTTCCCCGGTGTGTGCAAGACTGATGATATTTTTGTTGCCCCACAGGTCGTTGTTTTCAATCTGGACAGTACCGTATAATACGATTCCTATGTCAGTGACAGGAGTTCCGGCAAGATAAACCGGGGCTCCTTTTTTATATTTTTTTGTAAAAGTTTTCAGCCCGTGCAGAAGCTTTTCTGTCTCGGAAGGGGAACAGCCTTGAAATAGTGCAGTCTGGGAAATCAGTTCATAATCCATAGCAATTCTCCGTTTTTGTTTATTTTGTGGTTATAACCACATATTTTTTCTTATTAGTTTAGTATTCTTTGTGTGTAAGGTCAAGGCACCAAAAGAAAAAGAGTAAGAAGAAACCAATAAAAATAAATAACAAAAACAGGAGGATATCTTATGATCAGAAGAATTATTCATATAGACGAAGAAAAATGCAACGGATGTGGTGCGTGTGCGGCTGCCTGCCACGAGAGCGCAATCGGAATGGTTGACGGCAAAGCGAAGCTTCTGCGTGACGATTATTGCGACGGACTTGGTGACTGTCTGCCAGCCTGTCCGACCGGTGCGATCACATTCGTAGAGAGAGAAGCAGCAGCTTATGATGAAGAGGCTGTACTTGCAAATCAGCGAAAAAAAGCAGGCGAGAATAAATCAGCACATCATATGAGCGGTGGATGTCCGGGAAGCCGTATGCGTCAGATGAAGCGTGAGACAACAGCTCCGACTGAAAATAAAATGGAATCTCAGCTGCAGCAGTGGCCGGTGCAGATTAAGCTTGTGCCGACGCAGGCACCGTATTTTGAGGGCGCGAAGCTTTTGATCGCAGCAGACTGTACTGCCTATGCCTACGCAAATTTTCATCAGGATTTTATCAGAGGGAAAGTTGTTTTAGTGGGCTGTCCGAAACTGGACAGTGTAGATTACAGTGAGAAACTGGAAGAAATTATCCAAAGCAATAATATCAGCAGTATGACGGTTGTGCGTATGGAAGTTCCGTGTTGCGGCGGTCTGGAAATGGCAGCAAAAAAAGCTCTCCAGAACAGCGGGAAATTCATTCCGTGGCAGGTTGTTACAATCTCCGTTGACGGAAAAATTCTGGACTGAAACAACACAAACAACAAATACCTGCTGAAATAATAAGCAATAAGCATTGCCAATTTTGACAGAATCCCTTATAATGTGACATAGGAAATGACATTTTTTATGGAGGGATTTCAATGGGAAAGACCGTGACGATCTGTTTTACCAATAACAAAGGCGGAAGTGGCAAATCTACCACCTGTTCAAACCTTGGTGCAGCTATGGCGCGTGCCGGAAAGAAAGTTTTGCTGGTGGATGGAGATATGCAGCTGAATCTGTCGCTGGCATTCTTCCCGGAAGACTGGGTGCTGGAGCATGCACAGGGAGAGAAGAACCTTTATCATGCGATTGGGAAACAGGAAGATCTGACTGATTATATCGTGCATACACCGTACGAGAATCTGGATCTGGTTCCGTCCTCTACCCTGATGAGTTCGATTGAATACGAACTTTTTACTAAATGGCAGAGAGAGTTTATCCTTCGGAAATGCCTGCAGAAGGTCAAAGATTCAGAAGTTTATGATTACATCCTGATCGATGCACCGCCGACACTTGGCGGTTGGGTCATGAACATTCTGTGCGCTTCGGACAAGGTGATCATCCCAGTAGAAGCGAGCCCGTGGGGGATGTTTGGCCTTGCAAATATGTTCGAATTTCTGAATGAAGTAAAGCAGATTTCGCCGGATCTTGAGGTTGCCGGAATTGCAGTGACCAAGGTGGATACCCGCAAGAATTACTTCAAACAGACAATGGAAACATTGCATCAGCTGGAGAGTATTTATGTATTTGAGCATGTGATCCGTGTAGACAGTTCTGTGGAATGGTCTCAGGATAACAGCATCCCGGTTGTAGAATACAGGAAATCCAGCAGAAGTGCAAAAGAATATACAGAGTTGGCAGAGGAGGTAATGAATCGTGTCAGTAGGTAAGGACAGCATCCTGCGTGCAGCAAACGCAGATGCCAAAAAAACAGAAGTAAAGGTAGAAACAAAACCAGCAGAGGAAGTAAAGGCAGCGGCTAAAGCCGAAGCAGCTCCGGCGGCTAAGAAGGCTCCGACAAAGAAAACAGCGGCAAAGAAGACAACTGCAGCCAGAAAAACAACAAGAAAGGCTCCGGCAAAGAAAGCAGTGAAGACATCCGTTCTCACACCACAGAATTCCGAAGAGCTGGAGAAAGCATTTGTGAAGGGCGAGCAGCCGGAAACAGTGAATGGTCCGGTTCATATCAAAGACGAACTTCCGATTTATCTTCTGTAATCAGAAGTACCTTTTTATCGGAATTTGCTGGATGGATATTCTGAATAAGTACAAACAAAAATCTGGTCATACAGGAAATCTTTTGTGATTCCTGCAGACCAGATTTTTTGTGCAGTTTTCCTTTTATAATAACTGGCTTATTCAGCAGAAACAGCTGCATCCTGTACTCGTTCATTTTCTCTGAAGATATGTCTGAAGATAAAACGAACGATTGGTCCGGCATAGATGAGCTGCCAGAAAAATGCCGCCGGGAAATTCATAGCTGTCGTCTGAATCCATACAGCGATGAACTGACTTCCTGCATTCTTAAACAGGATTGTAGCAGCAAGGCTCATCAGTGGACACATAAATGCCACAGATGGTACAGAAATAGCAAGAATTTTACTGAATGGATGACAATTTCTGAAATCTACTATACGTGCTGCACACATAAATGCAAGTTTAGATACGATGAAAAAGTCAAGAATGAAAGCAATCGGTCCCATGATGATAAGTTCATGGAATGCAGAAAGGAATACTTCGTTTGACATTCCACCGATGTTCAGTGAGATGTTGTAGCAGATCATGGCATAAACCATGAAAAATACCATAATAATTGTAAAAATTACTTCCTGAAATTTGTTTTTGGGCATAAAAAAATTCTCCTTGTTCTAATTAATGATAACTACAGGTTACTGTTTACGTAAGTTACAAGAGCATGTGTTGTTCGTTAATCATTCCAAGGGGAATGTACGTTTCCAATTAAACCATATTCAATTTTTTGCGTTGATTATATTATCATAGAGATTTTAGAATGTCAACTGTAAATTTTGTTCTGCTTTATATAAAAAGTCTGTCCACAAATTGTGCCACATCTTGTATTCTGCAAATAATAAATTATATAATATTAATGGTTAAATGATCCGGCGCGTATGAGAATGAAAAAGCACCCATATGATTGCTGACTTTGATGGTCAACAATTATATGGGTGTTTTCGTTTGTTCAGATATAGGTAAAAATCAGATTCTGTTATTTTGCAGGTCATTAATGATCTGATCAACCAGTTCTGTTGCTTTTTCAGTAGAACAGTAACTGGCTGGATTCATATGCTCCAGATAGTCACGAAAAATACTGACCAGGCAGGTTTCCTCTATGTTCAGTACAATGATCTGCCCGGTGTTATTTCTGAAAACCATACTTCCCATAGTCCCGCGAATACAGAAGTGAAGGTTGTGGGGCAGATGGCTTAAAGGTTTCTGAAGAAATCGATAGACACCGGTTTCGCAGCATTGTCGAACGCCCTTCAAAACCTCAATACGTTGTTCCACAGTTAAAGGGTGATAGAAAATCTCAGGGATTTCATCTGTGAGTCCGGTTTTTGCAAACTGCAGAAGTCCTTCCCGAGTAGAATAGATCAGAAACTGCTCATTCTGGATTTTAACCATATTCATCTGAAAAGCCTGCTCTGCTGCCGCAAGGATAGCATCTGCCTGCGGAAGATCATAATTAAATATTTCATGTAAGAGGTTTCCGGTAAAAAAAGGTGTCAGACATGGTTCAGGCTGAATACCGATCAAATCATTCTGGTCATAGAAGGTATCAAACATGCTGTCAATAACTGCCCTGTGATTTTCGGGAGTAAGAGGAGCAGGTCTGAAAAAAAGACTGCACTGTTCTTTGTAGGATATAAACTGATTCCATAAAAGCTGTACGACATCAGGAGATTTGATGAATATGCCATTCTGATAATCGGAACTGCAGAGGATAGCAGCATCAGATGTCAGAATCATACAAGGAAAAAGATTAAAATTGTAATAATGTGACTGAATTCTGTCGTAATAATACCAGAGGGAATAATTCAGTCCAGCCATATATAAAGGAAAAATTTCACGAAGATATTTCAAATTGATCAGCTGGTGATCTTTGGTAAAGGCATATTCGGTTCCAACACAGAAGATGTGGTCAATCTTCAGCGATGCAGATGCATGCAGACTGGCGAGGAGACTGAAAAGAAATTTATAATCCGGTTGAATGAACATGGCAATTTTGCCATCTGCATGAACGGATTCAGAAAGTATCATCTGATGTACATAATAGTCGATATGTTGCTGAGAGACCAGTGAAATACAGTCAGTCTGGCACTGCTCAGATACAGGATCCGGTGAGAAAGAACTTCCTGTGATATCGGTGGCAGGCTGATCCGGAAACTGACAGATAAAATTTTCCACACTCTTTCGAGTGTAATATGTATCGGGTCCAACCTGAGTGATCTCCAGTGTTTCTTTCAGAAAGTTGTATTCTATAGGTGTAAGATGCATGAACTGTGTCATCTTTTCAAAAACTTCAGAAGATGGCGGGTTCCGTTTTCCATTGAGGATTTTGTACATGGTAGAACGATCCAGATTACAATATTTTGCCAGAGAAAAGACTTTTATATTTTTGTGTTCGATATAACGGGTAAGTGTATCAGAAAAAACAGACATATAAACTCCTTACAACAAATTTCATATATTTTAGAAAGAGAAAGGCAGGAATGATCACTCATCCCAGCCTTCGTAGAATCTGATATTTACGGAAATATTTCGTACAATATCTCCATCTTCCAGTTCCAGATCATCTTCATCAGAAACCGGAGGCAGCTGACAGTCATCTTCATCAAGCTCCAGAGAAATCCAGTTATAAGCAGCTTCGTTGGCTTCTTCTATAGCTTCATCCAGAGTTTCACCTTCACCGTAGCATTCAGCCAGATCCGGGAAAAAGCCTTTGTAAGTTCCCCTGTCTGTTTTGCGGAAAACCGCAGGATAAATAAATTTCATAATCTATATACTCCTTTGTATACACTGTTTGAGTAACAGCTGTAATCTTTCTAGTTCTTTAGTATACCATATTCTGCAAAGTTTAAAAGAGGAAATCCTGCATTCTGAGTGGAAAAAAGTATGCAATTTTTATATAATAGAGGATAACAGAAAAAGATTTCACAGCCTGCGAAAAACAGGCCTGTACATACAGAGGAGAAAAAATTGAGCATCAGATTAATTGCAAGTGATCTTGACGGGACTTTGTTGACAGATTGTAAGGAATTATCACCAAAAACAAGAGAGGTACTGGATCTGGCAGTACAGCATGGAATATATATTGTACCGGCAACGGGCAGATCTTTTCATTCCATACCGGAAATGATCCGAAATTATCCGGGAGTGGAGTATGTGATCACGGCTAATGGAGGTGCTGTTTATTCGGTAAGAGAAGGAAAAAGAGTCTATCAGTGTCTCCTGGAAAAAGAGTCGGTGGAAGCTGCTATTGCAGTGCGAAAAAGAGAAAATATGGTCCTGGAAGTGGTGATTGACGGAGTGCCTTATGCAGAAGAGGCATATGTTAAAGATCCGATACAATATCTGGCGACAGAGTATGGTGCGAAATACATTAAAGCTACCAGAAAGCCAGTAAAAGATATCTGCAGATTTGCACAGAAACATGCAGAAGAGCTGGACAGTATTTCTTTTGTTTGTCGTTATGAGGACAAAGAACGACTGTATACTTCGTTGGACAAAGAAATCCCCAATATCTATGTAACTTCATCTGTGCCAAATCTGATGGAAGTCGGACATATAGATGCAGGAAAGGGAAAGACGCTTCTGTGGCTTTTGAAAAAATTGGAGATTTCAACAGAGGAAGCAATGGCTTTTGGAGATGCGGATAATGATATCAGTATGCTGACGTCTGTAAAATATGGAATGGCGATGGGAAATGGCACAGAAAACTGCAGAAAAGCAGCCCCTTATGTGACAGATACGAATGAAAAGGATGGTGTGGCGAAGGGAATTTTGAGGTTTCTATCAGAAGTAGAATAGACTTTGCAGGCGGAGAATAGTGATGAAAATGTAAAATTTGTCTGACACTATTGACAATGACAAAAAAACATGATATTTTATAAAAAATTTAATTTAGCTAATTAAACCGTTGAAGCGGAGATAAAAGCAGTTATGCGCGCACAGAGAGTCCGGGAGGGTGAGAGCCGGGTGGAAATGCAGGTTGCTAAATGGACCGCTGAGGGCACAGGGAAAGGCTTTTGCTTAGTATTCTGTGACGTAAGGCATACGTCAGTTGCCGGGAATATGCAGGTATTCCGCAAAGTGCACGGGTCGTTCCGTGAATCAGGGTGGCACCGCGGGTGAATTTTAACGCTCGTCCTTGACAGAAGCAGGATTCTGTCATGGGCGGGCTTTTTTATTATGACAGTTAAGGGAGTGCCTTTGGAACGGAACAACTGTCTTTCATTTTTTCAGAATCAGAAAAGGAGGTAAGATCCATGTATCCTACGATAGAAGACATCAGAAAAATTGCAGCAAAAGGACAGTACAAAAGAGTTCCGGTCTGCCGCGAGGTATATGCAGACAGATACACTCCGGTAGAGGCTATGAGAACCTTAAGAAAAGCAAGCAGACATTGTTATCTGCTTGAGAGTGCCAGCCAGACAGAAGTATGGGGAAGATATTCTTTCCTGGGATATGAACCAACAATGGAGATTACCTGTACGGATGGGCTTATGAAAATCCGGCATACAGAAGTGGCAGACAAAGAAGAAACTGTAAAAAAGGTAATGCATCCGGGTGATACATTAAGAGAAATCTTACGAGAGTATAAAAGTCCGGTGATAGAGGAGATGCCTCCATTTACGGGCGGACTTGTTGGATATTTTTCATACGATTATATCAAATACAGCGAACCCAAACTGAAGCTCGGAGAACACGAAGATCCGGATTTCAGAGACATGGATCTGATGCTTTTTGATCAGGTGATCGCGTTTGATCATTACAGACAAAAGGTACTTCTGATCACAGGTGTTATGTTGGATGATTTGGAAAACTCTTACCAGAAAGCAGAAAAAAAGCTTGCAGAAATGGCAGATCTGATTCGAAATGGAGAAAAAGAAGAGTTTCGGCCATTGCAACTTGGCTCAACGATCAGTCCTCAGTTTCCTAAAGAAAAATATTGCAAAATGGTAGAAAAGGCAAAGCATTATATTCATGAAGGGGATATTTTTCAGGTGGTGCTTTCCAACCCGATGAGAGCAAAAGCCGAGGGTAGCCTGTTTGATACTTACAGGGTTCTGAGGGCAACCAATCCGTCTCCGTATATGTTCTATTTTTCCAGTGATGATATCGAAATTGCAGGTGCTTCCCCGGAAACACTTGTCAAGCTGGAAGACAAAAAACTGACTACTTTTCCACTGGCAGGAACAAGACCGAGAGGCAAGACAAAGCAGGAAGATCAGGAACTGGAAGAGGGACTTCTGAAAGACGAAAAGGAACTTGCAGAACACAATATGCTGGTGGATCTTGGGCGAAATGACATCGGAAGAATCAGCAGGATCGGAACGGTAGAAGTAGAAAAATATATGAGTGTGGAACACTTTTCACAGGTAATGCATATTGGTTCTACGGTTGCCGGAGAGCTTCGAGAAGATAAAGATGCGGTAGATGCCGTGGACTCTATTTTACCGGCAGGAACGCTTTCCGGAGCACCGAAATTCAGGGCATGTCAGATTATTGAAGAACTGGAGCAGAGCAAACGAGGAATATACGGTGGAGCGATCGGATATCTTGATTTTGCGGGAAATCTGGATACCTGTATTGCAATCCGCCTGGTATATAAGAAAAATGGTGAGATCTGTATCCGCTCCGGTGCAGGAATCGTGGCAGACAGTGTTCCGGAAAAAGAGTTTGACGAGTGCTGCAACAAAGCAAGAGCCGTAGTTCTGGCAATCGAAAAGTCACAGGAGGGATTGGAATGATCGTACTGATTGATAATTATGACAGTTTTTCTTATAACGTATATCAGTTGATCGGTTCTGTAGAACCTGATATAAAAGTTGTTCGAAACGATGAATATACAGTCAAAGAAATTGAAGCAATGAGACCGGAAGCCCTGATCATTTCACCGGGCCCCGGAAAACCGTCAGATGCAGGAATCTGCATAGAGGCAATCGGATATTTTGTAGGAAGACTTCCGATTCTTGGGATCTGTCTGGGACATCAGGCAATCTGTGAGGCTTTTGGCGGAGAAGTTTCTTATGCGAAAGAGCTGATGCATGGAAAGAAAAAAACGATTTATACGGTAGGAAAGAGCAGGATTTTTGAGGGACTGGGAGACAGCTTTCAGGCAGCCAGATATCATTCACTGGCAGCATTAAAAGATAAATTGCCGGATGTACTTAAGGTTACGGCAGAGGCAGAAGATGGCGAGATTATGGCGGTAGAACATACAGAATATCCAATTTATGGAGTACAGTTTCATCCAGAATCTGTTATGACGCCGGATGGAAAAAAGATGATAGAAAATTTTATAAATGTTGTAAGAGCATAGACAAGGAGAAAACTAAAATGATCAAAGAAGCAATCATAAAACTTTCCCAAAAAGAAGATCTGACATATCAGGAAGCAGAAAGCGTTATGGACGAAATTATGAGTGGACAGGCAACACCGGTTCAGATGTCTTCTTATCTCACGGCACTTTCCATGAAGGGAGAAACGATTGATGAGATTACTGCTTCAGCAGCAGGAATGAGAGCACATTGTATCAAACTACTGCATGATCTGGATGTTCTAGAAATCGTTGGAACCGGCGGTGACGGAGCCAATTCTTTTAATATTTCGACGACTTCTTCTCTGGTGATCGCTGCAGGAGGAATATCGGTTGCAAAGCATGGAAATCGTGCCGCATCATCTAAAAGTGGGGCAGCAGATGTCCTTGAGGCACTTGGGGTAAATATTACAATTCCACCGGAAAAGAGTGCTGAACTCCTGAAAAAAATTAATATCTGTTTCCTGTTTGCACAGAATTATCACATTGCTATGAAGTATGTAGCACCAATCCGTAAAGAACTTGGAATCCGTACTGTGTTTAATATTCTTGGACCTTTAAGTAATCCGGCAGGAGCAAATATGGAACTTATGGGTGTGTTTGATCAGACGCTTGTAGAGCCACTTGCGCAGGTTATGGCAAAGCTTGGCGTGACAAAAGGAATGGTTGTTTTCGGACAGGATAAACTGGATGAGATTTCTATGAGTGCCCCAACTTCTGTATGCGAGATCAAGGATGGCTGGTTCCAGTCTTATGAGATCACGCCGGAGCAGTTTGGATATGAGAGATGCAGTAAAGATGATCTGGTAGGTGGTACACCGGCAGAAAATGCAGAGATTACAAAGAAGATTCTGAAAGGTGAAGAAAGGGGACCGAAGCGTCAGGCAGTCTGCCTCAATGCAGGAGCGGCTCTGTATATCGCCGGTAAAGCAGAATCTATAGAAAAAGGTGTACGAATGGCAGAAGAGCTGATCGACAGTGGAGCAGCTTTAAGAAAATTAGAGGAGTTCATCACCTGCTCCAATGCTTAAGTGTTATAATAAAAAAGCCAGTGTATTAAATAAGAATATGAGATACCTGGACTTTATAAAGAAAAGAGAATTCAAAGATGAACATATTAAATGAGATTGCCGAAAAAACAAGGGAACGTATCGAGAAAGACAAAATAGAAATGCCAAGAGAAGACCTGATCCGTGAGATTCAGCAAAAAAAGGTACAGATGCTGCTGAATCCGCTGATCCAGTCGGAGACAGCAAAAACACCGCACAGTTTTTATCAGGCACTGAAAAAGCCTGGAATGTCTTATATCTGTGAGGTCAAAAAAGCATCCCCTTCCAAAGGACTGATTGCACCGGATTTTCCGTATCTGGATATTGCAAAAGAGTATAAGGCGGCCGGAGCAGTAGCAATTTCCTGTCTGACAGAGCCATTTTATTTCCAGGGATCAGATCAGTATTTGTGGGAAATTGCATCCGAAGTGGACATTCCGGTACTTCGAAAAGATTTTGTGATCGATGATTATATGATTCTGCAGGCGGCCGCTTATGGTGCCGCAGCTGTACTTCTGATCTGCGCGCTGCTTGATGATACACAGCTTCGTGAATACCGGGAAATGGCAGAAGATCTTGGAATGGATGCTCTGGTTGAAGCGCATGACGCAGAGGAAGTTGAGCGGGCATTAAAGAGCGGTGCAAGGATTATCGGAGTCAATAACCGTGACCTCAGAACTTTCGAGGTGGATATGGAAAACAGTATCCGGCTTCGTAAACTGGCACCGGAAAATGTGATTTTTGTATCCGAAAGCGGTATCCGTACCGCTGATGATATAAAAAAACTGCACGATAATCAGATTGAGGCAGTGCTGATCGGGGAGACTCTGATGAGAAGTAAAGACAAAAAAGCAGCTCTGGAAGAGTTGAATGGAGCACCTCTGGCAGAAGAATAAAAACAACAGAGATATAGAAGATGAGAATAGAAAATCGCATAAAAACAAAAATCAAAATATGTGGTCTCAGACGCAGAGAAGACATCCTGGCAGTGAATGAGTCTGGCCCGGATTACTGTGGATTTATTATAGAATTTCCAAAGAGCTTCCGGAGTGTAACGGCAGAGAAAGTCCGGGAACTGGTAAAAGAACTTTCACCGGAAATCCAGCCGGTCGGAGTATTTGTAAATGCTTCAATGGAACTGGTTACAGGGCTTCTGAATGATGGAACACTTGCAGCAGCACAGCTTCATGGACAGGAAGATGAAACTTACATCAGAGAATTAAAACAGTTATCAGATAAGCCCATTATCAAAGCTTTTTCTGTAAAAACAGCAGAAGATATTGAAAAAGCAGTACAGAGTCCGGCGGATTATATTCTTCTGGATCAGGGCAGTGGAGGAACAGGAAAGACATTCGACTGGTCATTGATTCCGGAAATAGAGCGACCGTTTTTTCTTGCCGGGGGAATCGGTGCTTTGAATATGAAACAGGCGATTTATGAAATCCGGCCATATGCTGTGGACCTAAGCAGCAGTGTAGAGACAGAAAAGTGGAAAGATCCGAAAAAGATCCGGCAAGTTGTGGATATCGTAAGAAGAATTTGAGGAGAATATAAATGTCAAAAGGAAGATTTGGAATACATGGAGGGCAGTACATTCCGGAGACACTGATGAATGCAGTGCTAGAACTGGAAGAAGCATATAATCATTACAAAGATGATCTGGAATTCAACCGTGAACTGACAGATTTACTGAACAATTATGCAGGTCGTCCGTCACGTCTGTACTACGCAGCACACATGACAGAAGACCTCGGTGGAGCAAAAGTTTATCTGAAACGTGAGGATCTGAATCATACCGGAGCACACAAGATCAACAACGTTCTGGGACAGGTTTTACTTGCCAAAAAGATGGGAAAAACGCGTGTTATTGCAGAGACCGGAGCCGGACAGCACGGTGTTGCGACAGCGACAGCAGCCGCTCTTATGGGCATGGAATGTGAAGTCTTCATGGGTAAAGAAGATACCGAACGTCAGGCACTGAATGTATACAGAATGCGTCTTCTGGGAGCCAAAGTACATGCCGTTACATCTGGAACTGCAACCCTGAAAGATGCCGTTTCTGAGACGATGAGAGAGTGGACAAACCGTATTTCCGATACACATTATGTGCTCGGATCTGTCATGGGACCGCACCCATTTCCGACAATTGTTCGTGATTTTCAGGCAGTTATTTCCAAGGAGATCAAAGAACAGATTCTGGAAAAAGAAGGAAAACTTCCGGATGCTGTACTTGCCTGTGTTGGCGGTGGTTCCAATGCAATCGGAACTTTCTACAACTTTATTGAGGACGAGGGAGTTCGCCTGATTGGTTGTGAGGCAGCTGGACGCGGTGTCAATACTGCTGAGACTGCAGCAACGATCGCAACCGGAAAACTTGGTATTTTCCACGGTATGAAGTCTTATTTCTGCCAGGATGAGTATGGTCAGATCGCACCGGTTTATTCCATCTCCGCCGGTCTGGATTACCCGGGTGTTGGACCGGAACATGCACATCTTTATGATATCGGCCGAGCAGAATATGTACCGGTAACAGACGACGAAGCAGTAGATGCATTTGAATATCTGTCAAGAACAGAAGGTATTATTCCGGCAATCGAGAGTGCTCATGCAGTTGCCTACGCGAGAAAGATCGTACCGCAGATGCGCAAAGATCAGATTGTAGTTATCACCATTTCCGGACGAGGAGACAAGGACTGTGCAGCAATTGCACGTTACAGAGGAGAGGATATCCATGAATAAGAAAATTACAGAAGCATTTGCAAAGGGAAAAGCATTTATCCCGTTTGTTACCTGCGGGGATCCGTCCCTTGATGTTACCGAAAAAATCGTTTATGCCATGGAAGAAGCAGGTGCAGATCTGATCGAACTTGGTATTCCATTTTCTGATCCGACAGCAGAAGGACCTGTTATCCAGGGTGCAAACCTGCGTGCTCTGTCCGGTGGAGTTACCACAGATAAAGTCTTTGATATGGTAGAAAAAATCCGCAAAAATAGTTCCATCCCGATGGTATTTATGACCTATGCGAATGTTGTTTTTTCTTATGGAATCGAGCGTTTTTGCAAGAGAGCAGCAGAGGTTGGAATGGATGGAATGATCCTTCCGGATGTTCCTTTTGAAGAAAAAGAAGAGTTCGCATCTGTTGCAGAGAAGTATGGACTGGATCTGATCTCTTTGATCGCACCGACTTCTCATGAGAGAATTTCAATGATCGCAAAAGAAGCAGAAGGTTTTGTTTACTGTGTATCTTCACTTGGAGTTACCGGTATGCGAAGTCAGATCACGACGGATATTGGAGCTATGGTGGAACTGGTTAAGGCACAGAAAGATATTCCATGTGCGGTAGGATTTGGTATTTCTACACCAGAGCAGGCGAAGAAGATGGCGGCGCAGGCTGATGGTGTTATTGTAGGGTCTGCGATCGTGAAGCTCTGCGAGACACATGGAGCCGACTGCGTACCGTATATCAAAGAATATGTGAAGTCGATGAAAGATGCGATAAGATAAAATAAAGGATTCCCGGTGAGACCACTTATTTTCCCTTGCTTGTAAAAGGAATATCTTCATGTTATGATATAAATTAATTGAAAATAGTTAATTTTGTTTGTATAAATGTCATCAAAAACGATTACAGGAAAGAGGTTATGACATGGAATTCCAGCATGAACTGGTGATCCCGGATGAGGGATTGCCGTTTAAATTTTTCTTATTTGAAGGGAGCCAGGGGAATTATGTGAGAGAAAAACACTGGCATACATCCATCGAAATCTTTGCCGTGATGGAAGGCTCTCTTACATTTTATTTAAATGATGAAAAACATCCGCTCAAAGCAGGGGAGCTGATGATCATTAACTCCAACGAAGTACATTCGATAGATTCCCCGGAGGAAAATCATACAGCAGTCCTTCAGATTCCGCTGAAACAGTTCGAGGATTATTTTACCGCACATCGTTTTATCCGATTTGCAGCAAATGAGCAGGAGACGGATTCACAGCTCTGGCGGTTGATACGGGAAATGTATAAATTATACGGCAAGCGAGGAACCGGGTATGAGTTTAAGATTCGTTCCTTTTATTATGATGTATTGTATCTGCTGGTCAACCATTACCGTCTGGATGAGGCAGGAGAGCAGGAAGTGCGCCACAGCCGCCGTCTGGATGCGCTTGCAAGAATTACTTCCTATATGAGAGAGCATTATCAGGAAGAACTCAAACTGACTGATGTGGCGAATATGTTCGGTTATTCCGATGCATATTTATCCAGAATGTTTCAGAAATATGCAAATGTCAATTTTAAGACGTATCTGCAGGATATTCGTATGACCTATGCGTATCGGGAACTTCTGAATTCTGATAAGACGATCAGTCAGATTGCAATGGATAACGGATTTAGCAGCAGTCGTGCATTTACAAGAGAATTCCAGAAACGATATGGTATTTTGCCAAGTGAAGTTGAAAGAGAAAAATAAAGAATAAAAATACAAAAACAGGCGAATCAGAAACGCCTGTTTTTTATGTGTTTATCAAACTGTTTATGAAATTGGAAAAATACAAAGGTCAAAAAAGTGCACTAAAGAGGACAAAAAAACTGGCGAAAGGAAAAGGACTTCATGATATGATGGTTTCAACATAAAAATAAAGGAGGTAACTTCAGGTGAGGATTCAGAATGTAGCAGATGACGCGTTCCGTAGATATGGTAAAGTACTGGAGGGGTATGATTTTACGGAACTCCTGAAGGAAATGAAGCATACTCCGGTGCCGGAGGATGTAACTTACGTTCCTTCCGTAGAAGAAATGGAAGCACTGCCGGTTGCAAAAGAACTGCAGAACAAAGGATATGGTGGTCTGCCGATCGAAATCGGATATTGCAACGGACATAATAAGAAATTAAATGGTCTGGAATACCACCGCAGCTCCGAAATCAATGTTGCAGTGACAGACCTGGTATTGCTGATCGGACATCAGCAGGATGTAGAAAAGGATTTTACATATGACACATCCAAAGTAGAGGCGTTTCTTGTTCCGGCAGGTACAGCAATTGAAGTATATGCAACAACACTTCATTATGCACCGTGTCATGTAAATGAAAGTGGTTTCCAGTGTGTTGTAGTTCTTCCGAAAGGAACAAACACAGAACTGACTTTTGAAAAAGCAGCAGAAGGAGAGGACAAGCTCCTTACCGCTAAAAATAAATGGCTGATCGGTCACGAAGAAGCAGCTATCGAAGGCGCATTCAACGGACTGAAGGGTGAGAATGTCGGAATCGATTAAAAAGGTCGGAATCGACTGATCGTGAACTAAGAAACGAAACATAAAATAAATATCTACTATATAATATGGAGGAATTTTTATCATGAATAACATGCCAGAAGTAAAAGTTGGAATCGTTGCTGTAAGCCGTGACTGTTTCCCGGAAAGCCTTTCCGTAAACAGAAGAAAAGCTCTTGTAGAAGCTTATGCTAAAAAATATGATGCAAAAGACATCTACGAATGTCCAATCTGTATCGTAGAGAGTGAAATTCATATGGTTCAGGCTCTGGAAGATATCAAAAAAGCAGGATGTAATGCACTTTGTGTATATCTTGGAAACTTCGGACCGGAAATCTCCGAGACACTTCTTGCAAAACATTTCGATGGACCTAAAATGTTCATCGCTGCAGCAGAAGAAACACAGAATGACCTTTGCCAGGGACGTGGGGATGCTTACTGTGGTATGCTGAATGCAAGCTACAACCTGCAGCTTCGTAATGTAAAGGCTTATATTCCGGAATACCCGGTTGGCGATGCAGAAGACTGTGCAGATATGATCCATGACTTCCTTCCAATCGCAAGAGCAGTTGAAGGTTTAAGCAACCTTAAGATCATCAGCTTTGGACCACGTCCGACAAACTTCCTTGCTTGTAACGCTCCGATCAAACAGCTTTACAACCTTGGTGTGGAAATCGAAGAAAACTCTGAACTGGATCTGTTTGAAGCATTCAACAAACATGAAGGTGATGAAAGAATTCCGGAAATCGTTAAAGAAATGGAAGAAGAGCTTGGTGCCGGAAACAAGAAACCGGAGGTTCTTGCAAAACTTGCTCAGTATGAACTGACCCTGAAAGACTGGGTAAGAGATCACAGAGGATATCGTAAATACGTAACTCTGACAGGAAAATGCTGGCCGGCATTCCAGACACAGTTCGGATTCGTTCCTTGCTATGTAAACAGCCGTCTGACATCCCAGGGCATCCCGGTATCCTGTGAAGTTGATATCTATGGTACATTAAGTGAGTTCATCGGACAGGTAGTAAGCAACGATATCGTTACACTGCTTGATATCAACAACTCCGTACCGAAGGATATGTACAAAGAATCCATCGAAGGAAAATTCGATTATACACTGAAAGATACATTCATGGGATTCCATTGTGGAAATACTGCTTCCAGCAAACTTTCCTTCTGCGAGATGAAATATCAGATGATCATGGCAAGATCCCTTCCAATCGAAGTTACAAACGGAACTCTGGAGGGAGATATCAAACCTGGAGATATCACATTCTATCGTCTGCAGAGCACAGCTGATAACAAACTTCGTGCTTACATTGCACACGGCGAGGTTCTTCCGGTTGCAACTCGTTCCTTTGGAGCAATTGGTGTATTCGCTATTCCGGAAATGGGACGTTTCTATCGTCACGTACTTATCGAGGGAGGATTCCCGCATCATGGCGCAGTAGCATTCGGACACTTTGGAAAAGCTCTCTTCGAAGTATTCAAATATATCGGCGTTCCGGTTGAAGAAATCGGTTACAATCAGCCGGCAGGCGTAAGATACCCAACAGAAAATCCTTGGGGCTAAATTTAAAAAAATAAAATAAAACCAATACAGGCATCCCGGGAGTTTTCCTGGGATGTCGTAGTAAGGAGGAAATATGTACTATATCGGTGTTGACCTTGGTACTTCCGCAGTAAAACTTCTTCTGATGGAAGAATCAGGAAAAATCTGTAATATCGTATCAAAAGAATATCCACTGTTTTTCCCACATCCGGGCTGGTCAGAACAGAATCCGGAAGACTGGTTTACCCAGAGTGTTGAGGGAATGAAAGAATTGACCGAAGGAATTGACCGCTCTCAGGTAGCCGGAATCGGCTTCGGTGGACAGATGCATGGACTGGTAACACTGGATAAAGATGACAATGTCATCCGCCCGGCGATCCTCTGGAATGATGGACGTTCCCAGAAAGAGACAGAATATCTCAACAATGAGATCGGCAAAGATAAATTATCACAGTACACAGCAAACATCGCTTTTGCTGGATTTACAGCACCAAAGATCCTGTGGATGAAAAAAAATGAGCCAGAGAAATTTGCAAAGATCGCAAAGATCATGCTTCCGAAAGACTACCTTGCATACAGACTTTCCGGATCCTTCTGCACAGATGTTTCTGATGCATCCGGAATGTTGCTTCTGGACGTAAAGAATCGCTGCTGGTCTAAAGAAATGATGGAAATCTGTGATGTAAAAGAAGAACAGCTCCCGAAGTTGTATGAGAGCTGGGAAGTTGTTGGAACATTGAAACCGGAAGTTGCAAAGGAACTTGGTTTCTCCGCAGATGTCAAAGTCGTAGCAGGAGCAGGTGACAATGCGGCAGCAGCTGTCGGAACAGGAACAGTTGGTGACGGACAGTGCAACATCTCTCTTGGAACCTCCGGAACCATCTTCATCTCAAGCAAAAATTTCGGTGTTGATGAAAATAATGCACTGCATTCTTTCTGTCATGCAGATGGAAGCTATCATCTGATGGGCTGCATGCTGAGTGCAGCATCCTGTAATAAATGGTGGGCAGAAGAAATTCTTCAGACAAAGGATTTTGCTGCAGAGCAGGCACCGATCCAGAAACTCGGAGAAAACAACGTATTCTTCCTTCCATATCTGATGGGAGAAAGATCACCTCATAATAACCCAGATGCAAGAGGCGTATTCTTCGGAATGTCTATGGATACCACAAGAGCAGATATGACACAGGCCGTTCTGGAAGGTGTTGCATTTGGACTTCGCGATTCACTGGAAGTTGCACGTAAACTTGGAATCAAAATTGACCGTACCAAGATCTGCGGCGGCGGCGCAAAGAGCCCACTGTGGAAGAAGATCATTGCAAATGTTATGAACCTTAAGGTTGATGTCCTTGAAGTAGAAGAAGGACCGTCCATGGGTGGTGCAATGCTTGCTGCTGTAGGATGCGGAGCTTATCCGGATGTTGAAACCATCGGAAAGAAGATGGCTCATGTAGTTGATACCGTAGAGCCGGAAGAAGAACTTGTGGCGAAGTACGAAGAGAAGTATCAGAAGTTTAAGAAACTGTATCCGACCCTTAAACCACTTTTTTAAGGTACTTCCTTAAGAACCGTCAATGATTTTGGCAAATAAGAAAACCCTGAGGGGGACTATCTCACAGTTGCGAAGGCCGAAAGTCCCCCTCAGACTCCCCCTGTTTGGCCACGCTAAAAGCAAGTAAGAATAGGAAAATGTAGTTTACTGGGATTAGCTAAATATCTTTTAATAGTTTGTCAGTAGAATGATAAAATGCCAGGAGATCTTCCCCATGAGAGAGAGAAGAGTCCTGGTATTTTTCTATTTATTTCATATTTGATGTACAAAGAGAGATATATATCTTTTAGCCCAGGGGAAGTCCCCTTATGTTTATTTATTCACAAAGGAAAATTTTCGAAAATTTGTCAACATCATATTTGTGTAAAAAATATACAAAATTAAAAATCAATTTTTTGTACTTTTGTTAAAAGAAAAGAAAAAAATTGACAATTTCTTGACAACCAAGAGCATTTATGATACTATTTTTTCATCAAGTTAATAAAGTCTCTGGTAACTGGCGGAGTAGTGGAAATCACCACATGGGAATCAGAGATTTGCAGAGCCGACCGTCTGGGCAGTATTTGAGAAATTCTCAGATACTGCTTTTTTTAACCGGAAGAATGTTCTGGATGGGGATAATGACAGATGCCCGGGATATTCGAATATGTGCAGAGGGTATATGGTTAGAAAGGGACGTGGCGCTTACAATGAAAGGAGACAATTATGGGATTCAAAAGTGACATCGAAATTGCACAGGAGTGCGAAATGCTGCCAATCACAAAGATTGCGGAAAAAGCAGGTATTGATGACAAATATCTGGAACAGTACGGAAAATACAAAGCAAAAATTGATTACAATCTCCTGAAAGAGAGTGACAAAAAAGATGGAAAACTGATTCTTGTAACTGCAATCAACCCGACACCGGCTGGTGAAGGAAAGACTACAACAACAGTAGGTCTTGCAGATGGTATGCAGAAGCTTGGAAAGAGTGTTATGGTTGCTCTTCGTGAGCCATCTCTCGGACCGGTATTCGGTGTCAAAGGCGGCGCAGCAGGCGGTGGTTATGCACAGGTAGTTCCGATGGAAGATATCAACCTTCATTTTACAGGTGACTTCCATGCGATCGGTGCAGCAAATAACCTTCTTGCAGCAATGATTGATAACCATATCTTCCAGGGCAATGCACTGAACATTGATCCAAGAAAGATTACATGGAGAAGATGTGTGGATATGAATGACCGTCAGCTTCGTAATGTAGTAGACGGACTTGGTGGAAGAACAAATGGTATGCCTCGTGAAGACGGATATGATATCACAGTTGCATCTGAGATCATGGCAGTTCTTTGCCTTGCAAGCGATATCAAAGACCTGAAAGAAAGACTTTCCAAGATTATCATCGGATATACATATGGTAAAGTTGCTGAGCAGAAACCGGTAACTGCTGGTGATCTTCATGCAGAAGGTGCTATGACTGCACTTCTGAAAGATGCCCTGAAACCAAACCTTGTTCAGACACTGGAACACGTTCCGGCAATCGTTCATGGTGGACCATTCGCAAACATCGCTCATGGATGTAACTCCGTAACAGCTACAAAGATGGCTCTGAAACTTGCTGATTATGCAATTACAGAGGCTGGATTCGGTGCAGACCTTGGTGCAGAGAAATTCCTGGATATCAAATGCCGTATGGCAGACCTGCACCCAAGCGCAGTTGTTATCGTAGCTACTGTACGTGCTCTGAAATATAATGGCGGTGTTGCAAAAGCTGACCTCAACAACGAAAATCTGGAAGCACTGGAGAAAGGTATCCCGAACCTTCTGAAACATGTAAGCAATATCAAGAATGTATACAAACTTCCTTGTGTTGTTGCTATCAATGCTTTCCCGACAGATACAAAAGCAGAGCTTGATTTTGTAGAAGCAAAATGTAAAGAACTCGGTGTAAATGTAGCTCTTTCCGAAGTATGGGCAAAAGGCGGCGAAGGTGGAATCAAACTTGCTGAAGAAGTTCTTCGTCTGGTAGAAGAACCGAACGACTTCTCCTATGCATATGAGCTGGAAGGCTCTATCGAAGACAAATTGAACCAGATCGTACAGAAAGTATATGGCGGTAAGAGAGTGGTTCTGACAGCAAATGCTCAGAAACAGGCAAAACAGCTCGAAGCTCTTGGCTTTGGCAACTGCCCGATCTGTGTAGCTAAGACACAGTACAGTCTGACAGATGACCAGACCAAACTCGGTGCACCGACAGACTTCGAAGTTACTGTACGTAACCTGAAGATCTCCGCAGGTGCAGGTTTCATCGTGGCTCTGACAGGTGAGATCATGACTATGCCAGGACTGCCAAAAGTACCGGCTGCAGAGAGAATTGATGTAGACGAGACCGGAAAGATTACAGGACTTTTCTAAGAATAAAGTCTCATATTAAAAAGGTATAGTTTTTACCTTATAAGGCAGGGTAAATTCAATTTGGCAATTGAGAAAACCATTTGCGAGGGGAGGGCGCTCACAGTTGCGAAGGCCGCTCTCCCCTCGCGCACCCCACCGGGCCACGCTGAAAAGAATTGTGGTAATATATAATTATATCATTAGAATGTAAAATAACAGGATATCTTCTCCATACGAGAGAGAAGAGTCCTGTTATTTTTATATACTGCTATATTATTTATAAGAAAGGGTTCAAGGGAAGTCCCTTTGCGGGTCAGAGGGCAGTTCCCTCATGTACGAATCGGTTGATATAATGCAGTGCCGCGCCAATAGCCGGAGTATATTGTCCATGTGTGCCGACCAGTAGTTGATCAGCTGTGAGAGTGAATGGGTTATTTTCATTGATCAGATGCAGCAGCATATTGAGATCTTCCGGAACCAGGTAAGGGGCAAGATATCCGCTGATAATGATAGGGCTGTCGATGATCATATTCAGATTTCGCATCGCAAATGCAAGATGTTTAAGATAATCCTGCCAGATTGCATTCAGATTTTGGCTTACTGTAGAAAGTCCCATCTGCAGATCCTGCACGATCTGCAATTTGGAAGTTATTTTAGTATACCATAATAAAATACGGCAAAAAGAGGAGGAGCGGATAGTTTAACGCCGGTCATTGACAAATAGTTGTATTCTGTTTACCATGGACAACAGATACAGAGATTTATCCAGTAGATATTCAAATAAAATGTGGATAAGCATTTGAACGGGGAGGCCTGAAAATGAAGATAACAGAGCGATTGAATGTTCTTCGAGAGTTAATGAAAGAAAAAAAGATAGATGCCTATCTGGTGCCAACGGATGATTTTCATGGATCTGAATATGTGGGTGATTACTTCAAATGTAGAAAATATATCACAGGTTTTACAGGATCAGCGGGAACAGCTGTGATTATGCAGGACATGGCTGGGTTGTGGACCGATGGCAGATACTTTATTCAGGCGGCAGATCAGCTTCGTGGCAGTACGATTGAACTGTTCAGATCGGGTGAGCCGGGAGTACCGACGGTACATCAGTTTCTGGCAGAAAAGCTGGAAAAAAGTATGTGTCTGGGCTTTGATGGACGTACAGTCAGTGCAAAAGAAGCAGAAGAATTGGAGAAACTCCTGGAAGAAAAAAATATCACATTTGCTGTAAATGAGGATCTGATCGGAGAAATCTGGAGAGAACGTCCGGCACTTTCCTGTGAGCCGGTTATGGAGCTGGATGTGAAATGGGCGGGCGAATCAAGAAAGGATAAAATTGCAGGGATTCGAGAGCAGATGAAGGCAAAAAAGGCGAATATTTTTATTCTTACTTCACTTGATGATATCGCCTGGTTACTGAACATTCGCGGTAATGATATTCATTGTTGCCCGGTTGTTCTTTCTTATTTGATCATGACGGATACCGAGGTTCGATTATATGCAAACGCAGCTGCTTTTTCAGAAGAAATCCGTACAAATCTGGCAGCTGATGGAGTAAAAATCTATCCGTATGAGGATGTCTATTCTTATGTTCAGACAGTCGCAGAGGATAAAAAAATCCTGCTTTCCAAAGCCAATGTCAATAGCCGCCTGGTAAGTAGTATCCCATCTGGAGCGAAGCTTTTGGATGAGCCTAATCTGACACTTCTTCCGAAGGCAGTCAAAAATCAGACAGAGATGGACAACGAAAGAACTGCACATATCAAAGATGGTGTTGCAGTTACAAAATTCATTCGCTGGATGAAAACAAATGTGGCAAAAGAGAGGATTACAGAACTCGGCGCAGCAGAGAAATTATATCAGTTTCGCAGTGAGCAGGAGCATTTTATTGGAGATAGTTTTGATCCGATCATTGCCTATGGAAAGCATGCGGCAATTGTTCATTACAGTGCAACAGAGGAGACAGATATTCCATTAGAGGCCAGAGGGATGGTACTTGCAGATACTGGCGGACACTATCTGGAAGGTACGACCGATATCACAAGAACGATCGTATTGGGACCGGTCACAGAGAAAGAGAAGAAATATTTTACTGCAGTTCTGCGTGGAAATCTGAATCTCGCAGCTGCGAAATTTAAATACGGATGCACCGGATTAAACCTTGATTACCTTGCCAGAGGTCCACTTTGGGAACTTGGCGAAGATTATAATCATGGTACCGGACATGGGGTAGGATATCTTCTGAATGTGCATGAAGGGCCTAACAGTTTCCGATGGAAAAATCTTCCGGGAAATCCGGCACCGGTGTTGGAAGAAGGTATGATTACATCCGATGAACCAGGATATTATCTGGAGAATGAATTTGGCATCCGTCATGAAAATCTTGTTTTATGTAAGAAGGCAGAAAAAACTCCTTTCGGGCAGTTTATGTGTTTTGAGTCACTGACTATGGTACCGTTTGACCTGGATGGAGTTGATACGAAACAGATGTCGGACCGTGAACGAAAACTGCTGAACGAATATCACAAAAAAGTCTATGTTACCATAGCACCATATCTAGATGAGGAAGAAAAAGAATGGCTGAGACAGGCAACCAGAGAAATCTGACAAAGGGTGAAAAAACAAAATATCGACTGGCGAGAGCAATGAAAGAATGCATGAAAACGACGTCCGTAGAGAATATAACAGTCAAACAGATCACAGAGAAATGTGAACTTACCAGACAGACGTTTTACAGGAATTTTCTGGATAAATATGATCTGATCAACTGGTATTTTGATAAGCTGCTGGCAAAGTCTTTTGAGCATATGGGTCAGGGAAAAACCGTCTATGATGCACTGGTTAAAAAATTTACTTATATACAGGAGGAACAGAAATTCTTTTCAGCAGCATTTCGTTATGATGAGCAGAATTCTCTGCGACAGCATGATTTTGAGTTGATTCTGGCTTTTTATGAAAATCTGATTTGTGAAAAAACTGGCAAATTTCCAGAGGAAAATGTTCTATTTCTTCTGGAAATGTACTGTAACAGTTCTATTTACATGACTGTCAAATGGGTGACAGGGGAGGTGACATGTACGCCGGAAGAGCTTGCAGAAAGACTTGTGGACGGTATGCCGGGGAAACTTGCAGAAGTATTTACAGGTCTTGGAATTCTGAATTGATAAGTGCTAAAATGCTGGAAATAAAGGAAATATGGACTATATATGTTTTCCGTCTAAAAATCATCTGGTGATTTTTACTGAATATGAATATCAAAAATTGGAACAAATCACGAAAGTTACAGAAAACGTTACACATGACGAATTCTGTAACTTCCTTTTTTATTAAAACATTGTTAATATAATAACAACTTGGAAGAAAAAACTGTGAGGAATTGATAAAAAGATACTCACGATCAATGCAGAAAGGGATGTATTTATCATGGCAAACAGAATTAATTTAAATGGAACGTCTTATCACGGAGCAGGAGCAATTGCTGAGATCGCAAATGAAGCAAAAGCACATGCATTCAAAAAAGCTTTTGTATGTTCTGACCCGGATCTGATCAAATTCAATGTGACAAGCAAAGTAACAGATGTCCTTGAAAAAGAAGGTCTGGAATATGAAATTTATTCTGATATCAAAGCAAATCCAACGATTCAGAATGTACAGCATGGTGTAGAAGCGTTCAAGAAATCCGGAGCAGATTATATTATCGCAATTGGTGGTGGTTCTTCTATGGACACCGCGAAAGCAATCGGTATCATCATCGCAAATCCGGAATTTGAAGATGTAAGAAGTCTGGAAGGTACAGCACCGACAAAGAAACCTTGTGTGCCGATCATTGCAGTTCCGACAACAGCAGGTACAGCAGCAGAAGTAACAATTAACTATGTTATCACAGATGTAGAAAAGAAACGTAAATTTGTATGTGTTGACCCGCATGACATGCCGATCATCGCAGTTGTAGATCCGGAAATGATGTCTTCTATGCCTAAGGGACTGACTGCTTCTACAGGTATGGATGCCCTGACTCATGCAATTGAAGGATATACTACAAAAGCTGCGTGGGAAATGACAGATATGTTCCATCTGAAAGCAATCGAACTGATCTCCAATTCTCTTCGTGGAGCTGTTGCAAATACCAAAGAAGGTCGTGAGGGAATGGCTCTTGGACAGTATATCGCAGGCATGGGCTTCTCAAATGTAGGTCTTGGAATAGCACACTCCATGGCACATACTCTGGGCGCTGTTTATGATACACCACATGGTGTTGCCTGCGCGATGATGCTTCCGATCGTAATGGAATACAACCAGGAATGCACCGGTGAAAAATATCGTGAAATCGCCCGTGCAATGGGTGTAAAAGATGTAGATTCCATGACACAGGAAGAGTACAGAAAAGCTGCAATCGATGCAGTAAGAAAACTTTCTGTTGATGTTGGAATTCCGACAAAACTGGAAGCAATCAAAGAAGAAGATCTGCAGTTCCTGGCTGAATCTGCACATGCAGATGCCTGTGCACCAGGTAACCCGAAAGAGGCAAGTGTGGAAGATCTGAAGGATCTTTTCAGAAAGATTATGTGATTTAGAAAAATTATATAAAACTGCAAAGGGACTTTGCCAGTCTCTCTGTACACCCTGGGCAGGGTGTAAATAGGAAGTTTAGTTGTATGAGGAATCCTTTGAAAATTTCTCCTGGTGTTTCATGAGGAGAGTTTTTCGTAAAAGGGTTCCTCTTTTTTTGGTAATCTCCTGAATTCAGGCGTTCTTATGGGCTGGGTTTTCTCGAAGTATGTCATACTATGGCTGAGAAGGTCAGAAATGGAGTGACCTGCTTGACCAGTATGCAAAATATCATAAAACATTACACTTTGAGTAAAAAAATATAAAATTGATTATTCATAAATGACAGATTTGCAACGGATTACAGTGGAGTATGATTGCGAGAGGATAACAACAGAGAATGTGCAAAATAAAAAGATAGTATTTTACTTTTTGTGCGGAAACAGGTATTATATAGGTAAAATGTTACTGTGTATTTGTAAAGTGACAGAGTAACAATAACAGGAAGATTTTCTGTGTACAGACAAAGATTTTCACACAAGGAGGAAGATTATCATGAAAATTGGTTTTATCGGTTGTGGAAATATGGCAACAGCCATGTTAAAGGGAATTCTGAAAAGTGGAGAAGTGGCAGCGACAGATATGATCGCTTCTGCAAAATCAGATAAGACACGTAAAAAGATCGAGCAGGAACTTGGCATTCAGAAGGCAGATACTAACGCACAGGTTGTGGATTTTGCGGATGTAGTTTTTCTGGCAGTGAAGCCACAGTTTCTGGAAGGTGTTCTGAATGAAATTAAAGACAGTGTAAAAGAGAAACAGATTTTTATCTCTATTGCACCGGGTAAAACATTACAGTGGCTTGGGGAACATCTGGGAGAAAAAACAAAAGTTATCCGCACTATGCCAAATACTCCGGCAATGGTTGGTGAGGGAATGACAGCGCTTTGTGTAAATGAGCTGGTCACAGAAAAAGAAACTGAACTTGCCGTAAAACTTTGTGATACCTTCGGAAAGACAGAAGTGATTCCGGAACATCTGATGGATGCGGTTGTAGGTGTTTCCGGAAGCTCTCCGGCATATGTGTTTATGTTTCTTGAAGCAATGGCAGATGCAGCAGTTGCAGACGGAATGCCGAGAGCACAGGCATACAAATTTGCGGCACAGTCCGTGCTCGGAAGTGCAAAACTGATGCTTGAGACAGGCAAACATCCGGGTGAACTCAAAGATATGGTCTGCTCTCCGGCAGGAACGACAATTCAGGCAGTGCGTGTTCTGGAAGAAAAAGGTCTGCGCAGTGCAGTGATCGAGGCTCAGACTGCATGTGTGAAAAAAGCAAAAGGAATGTAAAATAAAATTTAAATTGACAGGCAGACACTCATCAATGCACAGAAGCATCCGGATGATACTGATAGGATCGCTGGGCGTGTTTTTTTATAATTATTTTTTGCTTCTTGGGACAGCACGTCTCAAAGCACAGACAGCATTTGTGATAAATGAACTCTGGCCAGCGCTGATCATTCTTTTTTCCTGCTGGATCCTGAAAGAAAAGATGAATCTGGAAAATACAGCGGTGATTGCCAATCTGGCATATCTGACTCCGTTTGTGTCGCTGATTCTGACACATTTTGTTCTGGGAGAAAAGATTACCGTGTTTTCTGTTCTGGGTCTGGTACTGATCGTGACAGGCATTATTATACAGATGATAGTAAATAAAAAATGGAGGCATCAGAGATATGATATATACGGTGACGTTTAATCCTTCTCTGGATTATATAGTAGGCGTTGATGAATTTAAAACAGGAAAAGTAAACAGAACAGCAGAGGAACTTATTTTGCCCGGAGGAAAGGGAATCAATGTGTCAATCGTACTTCAAAACCTGGGAATGGAAAGTATCCCACTTGGTTTTGCCGGCGGGTTTACAGGAGAAGAGATTCGCAGACTGATGAAAGAGCGGAAGATAGAAGAGCAGTTTGTGCGGGTAAAGAAAGGAATCTCAAGAATCAATGTAAAATTGCGTTCTCTGCAGGTGGGAGAGAATGGTGAAAAAACTGTATCAGAGGAATCTGAAATAAATGGTATGGGACCGGAAATCAGTGGAGAAGAACTGGAAATTTTTTATCAGCAGCTGGATGCTCTGCAAAAAGGGGACATCCTTGTTCTTGCCGGAAGTATTCCGACGGTTCTTCCATCTACGATCTACCGTGATATTATGAAACGTTTGCAGAAGCGAGAAGTTATGATCGTTGTGGATGCAACCAAAAATCTGCTGGTAAATGTACTGGAGTATCATCCGTTTCTGATCAAGCCAAATAATTATGAGCTTGGAGAAATTTTTGGTGTTACGTTGAGCACAAAAGAAGACGTTATTCTTTATGCAAAAAAACTGCAGGAAATGGGCGCTGCAAATGTACTGGTCTCTATGGCGGGAGATGGGGCAGTTCTTGTGGCGGAAGATGGATCCACTTACAAAAGTGAAGCACCGGAAGGTAAGGTAAAGAATTCTGTTGGTGCAGGAGATTCCATGGTAGCCGGATTTTTATATGGATATTTGAAGTCTGGTATATATGAAGATGCTTTTTATTATGGAGTCTGTACTGGAAGTGCAAGTGCTTTTTCAGAGAATCTTGCAACACGAGAAGAAGTGGATACACTGTTGAGAAATATAAAAAACAGAGCATAAATTAATTCAAGTCGAACAAAAAAGATATCTCCGTGTATGAAAAGGGAAAGAGAGGATTCATGCACGGTGATTCTTTTATCGAAACTCAGAAGTATCCGATGAAGCCTTCTTCTACGAGTTCATGTAAACGGTCGATCGGGAACATGGCGTTGACATCTTTATTGATATCGGAGTTGTCGAAGCCGCCGTGTGTAACCATCAGCATATCAGAAGGAGTATCAAAAGGAATGACTCTGTAGGAAAAATCACCGGATGTATTGAATGGTGTCTGATCTTTGCGGTGGATACCACCTGCAGTGATAAAAGCTACTTTACATTCACTTAAAGGTTTCTTTAATTCTGTAAATATCGGTTTGGGTGTGATCGGTACAAAAATTTCTGACTGCATGCCTTCTACTGTAGTTAATTTCATAATAAGTTCCTCCTCTTAAATGGATTCTACCGGAATATCTTTTTTACCAATGACTTTCATACAGCTGAAATAGAATTCAGCTTCCAGACCTTCCTCGAGGGTGACTGGATTGATGAGCCTACATCTGCACTTGACCCAGAGCTTGTAGGTGAAGTATTAAATGTTATGAAAGATCTGGCAAAGTCAGGAATGACAATGATCGTGGTCACTCATGAGATGGGATTTGCACGTGATGTGGCGGACAGAGTAATTTTTATGGCAGATGGTTATGTGGTTGAGGAAGGAAAACCGGAGGAAATGTTTACAAATCCTAAGAATGGCAGAACAAAAGCATTTCTTTCAAGAATTCTGAACAGTTAGGGATGAGGTGAGCTGTTATGGCAGAGACATCGTGGAGGCAACATCAAAAAAAATGAACCTTCCTGTCTCAAAAATCAGTGAACATGAAGAAACATACAGCACCAGTCTTTTTCCCATGTTGCTTCCATTAGGCTCTGATTCGATAGCAAAGCAGGATGAAATCTACAATGTGCAGAAAGAGGTTATCCGTGAGATGGCAGAAAAGGAGTCATGCATTATTGTAGGAAGATGTGCAGATTATATTTTTCGTGATCACAGAAATGTTTTGAATATATATATCTATGCCAAATATGCACCGGGTGATCTGGACAGCAAGCAGATCATGATCGATTCCAGCATGCTGGGAGTTAAGGGAACGGCAGAAGTGCTGGCAGAGATCGTACAGCGGAGATTTGGACTATAGATATTAACTGAAATGAGAATAAAATGAATAAGTGTAAGACAAGAAATAGTTATAATTCCGGAGTGGGGTTATAACTATTTTTATGTTAATATTTATTTACACGTGCGTCCTTTTTGGCGTTTTTGGCGTCTAATAAGTAGAAGCACATAAACAGAAGCTTTTACACAACATTTCCTGATGACCGGTCAGAAACAGGAGAATGGAGAAATCAATGAACAATGAATTTTTGATACGAAGGGCGAAGAAAGACGACAAAGATGCCTTCTGCAGACTGATGGATGAGCATTTGCAGTGTATGTACAAGATGGCATCTGCATATCTCAAGAATGATGAAGATGTTGCCGATGCAATCCAGGATACCATTCTTTCCTGCTATGAAAATCTGAGAAGTCTGAAGCAGAACAGATACTTCAAGACCTGGATGCTGCGGATTCTGATCAATAAATGCAAGGATATTCTGAAGCAGAAGAAACAGGTCACCTACACGGATCAGATGCCGGAGACTCCTTTTTATGAGGAAGAATATGCTGCAAAAGAATGGGCACAGATGCTGGAACCGCTGGATAATAAATATCGTCTGGTGATCCTTCTGTACTATATGGAAGGGTTCAATATCCGGGAGATCAGTGACATCCTGGATATGAAAGAAAGCACTGTGAAATCGCGTCTTCAGAGAGGCAGAAAACAGGTTGCAGAATTGTATGAATATAAGGTCAGGGAGGGACGTGCCTAATGATGAGTCTTAATGATAATGAAAAGGATTTTCAGAAAAAACTTCAGGAAGAAACAGAAATACCGCTGATTGTACATGAGCGCGTGAATCAGGCATATCGTCTGATTGAAAATAACACTGCTGTGCAGAAAAAGGCGCCAAAAGAACCTTATCACTGGATGAAGCTCGGAGGAAGAATTGCAGGGGGGATGGCAGCAGTGCTTGCAGTTGGATTTGTACTTTGTGCGGTGAATCCTGTCATGGCCAAAAATCTTCCGGTGTTTGGAGGACTTTTTGAAATGCTGCAAGATAACGTGAGCTTCTTTGGTGATTTTGCGGATCATGCAACGACTCTGGAAGCTGTTGATACAACTGAGACAGAAGGAACCGCGGCAGACACTGGGTCAGACACAGAAGGAAATCCATCGGAAGATACTGAGGCGGGACAGGATACGAAAAAAGATGACACCGCATATACCAAGACGGCAGATGGTCTGACTATCACATGCTCGGAAGTATACGCAAATAGTCAGGCGGTCTATGTAACCATGCAGTTTAAGAGTGATAATCCATTTCCGAAGACAGAAACTTTTGCAGAAAGTGGAAAACCAGTTATTGATCTGGATATGACTGGTGGTGTGGATTTTAACGCAGAGGCGGATCCGGTCATCGATGGTCAGGTGGAAGGAAAGTTTCTGGATGACAACACCTATGCATGTATTTTCCGTTATGATCTTGCACATGCGGCAAAAGATTACACCGAATATAATGAGAAATACAATGAAATGACGCAGCAGGTGTTGGATGAAATGGGAATAACACTGGATGAGCTGGATGATGAGACAGATGAAGGTTATGCGCTGCTGGAAGAATATATCAATAAAGTGTCTGAGCGTGGTGGAGCATATCAGAAATATATTAAAGATATTGAGATTCCGGATACCTTTAACCTGCATCTGGATATTACGAAGGTAAGAGGACTGGAAGCAGACTATGAGTGGTCAGAAGCTGATGAAGAAAAATATGGAACAGATGCGGGCTACTACAAATATGAAGGTGACTGGAACTTTGATATTCCGGTTACAGTAGACGATTCTCAGACTGAGGTTCTGGAATTGAACGATACAAATGAGGCAGGTATCGGCCTCAGATCCGTAATCCGTACACCATATGAGCTGACGGTAAATGAGCTTTATGAGGATGGCTCTGACAGTGACTGTTTTATGGTTGCTCTTGATGCCAACGGAAACAAACTTCCATATAATGATTCGGCTGGAAACTGCAATAATTTTACAATCCAGGACAGAGATATTTCCACGGTTGACATCTACATTCTGGACTATACTCAGTACATGGATGAACTGAAGGGACCAGATAATTACAACAATAATGAAAACAAACCAGAGGGTCAGAAGTGGAGTGATCTTCTTGACCAGTATGCAAAATATCATAAGACTCTGCATTTTGACTGATAATAGTATAGAATGAAAGAAATAAAAAGATAGTATTTCTTGCAATAAAACACTGAGATACCTTTGGTAAGACAGAAGTTTTGTTTGGTCAACCATTATTTCTACAAACGTAGAATTAGTGGTTGACTTTTTATTTCTACAGATGTAGAATACAAATAACTTCTACAAATGTAGAAAATAAAAATCAGAGAGAATCCATTATGAAAACAAAAACAACAAAATTTATGACACTTATGACCGTATCAGCACTGGGGATTTTTTCGGCTGGAACTGTTATGGCAGCCGGAAATAATGATTTCTATACACAGCCGCCGGCTGGTTCTGCCTGGGAGAAGGCAGATACGGAAGGTACTTATGCCAGCTATACGAATGGAAGTGATTATGTAAATATTTATAAATATTCACTGGAAGATGTCAAAACAGGAATTGCCAAATGTAACGACACATATGAGGCCTGCTACCAGACAATTTATTCAGAGGGAAACAGTCTGTATATGGCAGTAGGATATGCAAAAGATGCAGGTGATATCGGTGATGTCAGAAAATTTGTAGAATATATTTCTTATCCGGGAAATCCGTCCCTTACGAGAGAGGCTGACGAAAATGCAGCAGGAAATTCTGATAAATCAGAGACCGGTACTTCGGGCCAGAAGTCAGGGGGAGAAACAAATTCCTCTGATTCTGATACAGAAAAAAACGCTTCTGTCAGTTCATCAGACAGCAGTGATGATTCAGATATCCGTACTACTTCACCGATGACATTAGTTGACAGTGATGGAAATACAATTGAGATCAATTATATTCTTCACAAGGATTATTCCTGTGAATATCGTGGAGATGACGGAATGGAATATACGGATAACGGGGATGAAACTTATACAGATGAAAATGGAAATACGTATGCAGCTCTGAATGATGACACACATCATCTGGGACATACGCTGGAACAGCATGACCTTAAGGATGCAGACGGCAATACGGTAACCGTTACAGAGACCACAAATGGTGATTATTATTTCCGTGATGACAATGGTACCGGATTTACGGATAACGGAGACGGAACATGGAGCGATGAAAATGGCAGCTGCTATACCGAAATGAATTGATAGGTAACTGTTCACAGGTAATATTCCGCGAGGTGTTTTGCCATGAATATGGCAAAATCCCGAGACATACGGGGCAAAATCCTATCACCGAAGGTGATCTGGAATGGATTTTGACCAAGTTGCTGTGAACGGAGTGAACAGTAACATTGATAGCGAAGAGCTTCTGTAAAATATGCAGAAGCTCTTGTCATTTTGGGGCTCCGTGGTAAAATAGAATTATTCCTACATTTGTAGAAAATATACCAGATGTGAAACAGGAGGGTGGAAAAAGAGTGAAAAAAACATATCAGAGATTACCTGAATCAGAATTGGATATCATGCTTGTTCTTTGGAATGGTACTCCTCCGATGACCAGGCCGGAGATTGAAAAGGTGATCAATACAAAGAAAAAACTTGCATCGACAACAATCCTGTCGCTGCTGACAAGACTGGAGAGTAAGAACTTTGTGGAAGTGACGAAACAGGGAAAATTAAACCTGTATACTCCATTGGTTTCGCAGTCAGATTATCAGGCACATGAGAGTCAGAGTGTTCTTGAGAAACTCTATGGAAATTCATTAAAAAAATTTGTCACCTCACTTTATCAGGGGAAAAAAATCAGTTCTGAAGAAATTCATGAACTCAGCGATTTTCTTAAGGAGCTGGAAGACGGGGAGGAATAGCAAATTATGGAGATTTTTGTTCTGCATATTCTGAAATTGAATATTATTGCAGCAGTTATAATTTTACTGGTCAAACTGCTTGCGATTCTGTTTAAAGGTCAGGTATCAGCGAGATGGAAGTATATTATATGACTGCTGATTACGGTAAGTCTTTGTATTCCTGTGCGCCTTCCGGCAAATTTTACGCTGGTGGATTTTAAAGTACAGAGAAGCATTCAACAGAATGAACAAAATTCGAAGACAACGGATTACGCAGCAAGACCGGGAGAGAGACAGCAGAAAATGGAAATAATGTCTTCTGTGAACAATAATACGAAAAGTCAGTCTGAAGTTCCGGAACAAAAAGAGTTTATCGTGCATACGGCTGGAAAATGGCTGGAAACTATTGCTGTAATTTTTGCATCGGTCTGGCTGAGTGTGGCAGTGCTTAAACTGGCAGGAGAACTGCTGGCATATTACCTTTCCATGAAAAATCTCAGGAGAATGAGCCTTCCAGTCAATGATTCGGTGAGTATTCAGATGTATAGAGATGTATGCCGGAAAAAGAGTGTGCGCAGAGCACCGGAGCTCAGACAGAATGCGGGTCTTACTACACCACTTCTGGCAGGACTCTTCCATACAAAGTTGTATCTTCCGGCAACAGGCTATTTCGCAGAGGAGCGAAAACTGGTATTTTACCATGAACTTACACATTATTGTCATCGGGATCTCTGGTATAAGATGCTTCTTCGAATCTGTGCAACAATATACTGGTTTAATCCGTTTCTTCTTATTATGCTGAAAGAAGCAGATAAGGATATCGAGAATCTGTGTGATACGGCAGTGATTAACCGTGTAAACAAAAAAGACCACAGGCTTTACAGACAGCTGCTTCTTCGTACAGTGGCGATGAATAATCAGATCCCATATGTAACAGCAAGTCTCAATGACAGCGGAATGGTGTTTAAGGACAGAATTTTGTATATGGTGAACATACGGAAGCTTCGCAGAGGAATCCTGCCGGGAATTCTTGTGACGGTGCTTCTTGCGGGCAGTAACCTCGTATTTAATGTTTCGGCCGGGACAGATACAGCCCCAACGCGAACAGAGAGAACAGGGCAGGAAAAAAATACAGATCCGGAAGAAAAGAATGCACCGGATTATGCACCATTTTCTGAAATGATAGATATGCAGAAAATAGCAGGGACACAGAGTGAAACGGGAGTGTCAGAGGATACAAATACAGAAGCTTCTGTAAATTCGGGAGAAAACATCAGTGCGGAAACAAATTCTGATTCTACTGTGGAAAGCAACGAGCAGGAAAGTGAAACGACAGATAATGGAAGTGGTTCTGACAGCGATGGGTCAGGATCCTATTATGAGAGTCTTCCGGCAGGAGTGCCATACACCAGTGGCTTCAGTACTCCTTCCGGTGTGGCATCGATTGTAGCATCAGGTGAAGGTGATGAGGAATCCAGAGTCCTTTACGACAACGGAGATGGAACTTATTCTGACGATAACGGATTTCAATACAGCTATCAGGGAGACGGAAACTGGGCAGATGCCAATGGAAATTCTTATCGTACCTGGAATGACGAAGACTACAATTTGGGAACGAAGCTGGGACAGCATGAACTCCAAGGCAGCGGCGGAAGTGTCGATGTAAAAGAGACCACAAACGGAGATTATTATTATTGTGATGCAAATGGTGTTGGCTATACCGATAACGGCGATGGCACCTGGACCGATGAGAATGGGAATAGTTATACGGAGTAAAGTCTGCTATGCATGATAAAAAGATAGTATTTTACTTTTGAGGTGGAAACGGGTATCATATGGGTAACAACTTTTTCACCCAAGAAGGAGGATTATCATGAGCAAAGTAGTAGATATTACTGGAGTTTCTTCAAAGGAAGCCAGATTGAAAAGAATTATAGCTTCTCTGGAAGAAATAAAAGATACTCTTGTGGATGTGATTGATGCATATGAAGCAGAAGATGAGAGCAGTGACAAACTGGATCTTCTGACAGAGGCACTGGATGCACTGGAGGATGCGAATGACGCACTGAATGATGCATCTGATGAAGCCTGACACGGAGAGAAAAATATGGCATCAGAAAGAGCAGACGAGCTTTACAGAGCATTGATTGAAAGAAGATATCCGAAGGAACTATGTTCAGAAATTGCCTACAAGTATCTGAATACGGATTACACAGCAACGCGCATGCTGGGGTATCTGTACAGGATGACAGAGCCACCCGCAGTTGAGGTAGTGGTGGATGAAATGATTGCAATTTTGAGTGACAGGGAGCAGCTTATAAAGAAAAAAGAATCAGAACATGCCCAGGCGGTGATCAGTGAGATATACAGGGAAGGGCTGTAGACATTATAAAATGAGCAAAAACATATATTGACACATTTTACAAAAATAGTTATAATCCTAAACGTTAGAATTATAACTATTTTGCGTTAAACATAAAAAGAAAGGAACGTGAGACGTGGACACATCATTGCATTACCTGACCATGGCGAATCATCTGTTAATTCAGAAGCGTATTCTGGAAAAAGTAAAGGAGTCAGGGCTTACACTGGGACAGCCGAAGGTTCTGGATTATCTTAAAAGTCATGATGGAGCAAGTCAGAAGGAAATTGCAGCGGGCTGTTTTATCGAGGCGGGATCGCTGACTTCAATACTGAACCGTATGGAGGAAAAAGGTCTGATTGAGCGACGTATGCTCAATGGAAACAGAAGGACTTTTCACATTTTTATGACAGAATCCGGCAGGAAGAGCCAGATGCTTGTCGAGGCTGCTTTTGTGGAAATTGAGGAGAATGCATGGAAAGATATTTCTTCAGAAGAAGCAGAGACATTTATGAAGATTTATCATAAAATTTATTACAATCTGTCTGAGACAGGCTGCGAGGAAACAGGGAAAGAAGGAAAGTAACAAATGAACAAATTAAAAAGATACGTAATATTTCTGATCGGTCTGTTTGTGAACTCACTTGGTGTCAGTCTGATTACGAAAGCAAGTCTGGGAACATCACCGATCTCATCCATTCCGTATGTGCTGAGTTTGAGTTTTCCATTTACACTTGGTAATTTTACGATTTTTTTCAGCGTATTTCTGATCTTACTGCAGTTACTGATTCTGCGTAAGAATTTTAAACTGGAACATGTTCTGCAGATACCGGTATCGATTGTTTTCGGATATTTTATCGACCTGACGATGCTTTTGTTTACATGGGTAAATCCGCAGAACTATGTTATGAAAATTGTGTATCTTCTGATAGGATGTCTGATCCTTGGAATTGGTGTGTATATGGAAGTTCTGGCAGATGTCGTCATGCTGCCAGGAGAATCATTTGTCCGTGCAATCGTTCTGACATGGAAAACCAACTTTGGTACGACAAAGATTTTCTTTGATGTGTCTATGGCAGTTATCGCGGCAGTTCTGTCTTTGGGCTTTGCCGGACACCTCAATGGTGTTCGAGAAGGCACAGTCATTGCAGCACTTCTGGTCGGATTTATCGCAAGGGTTCTGGGAAAGAAACTTGCGTTTGTAAAACCTGACATTTAATCTGAAAACGGAGATGGGAGTCTTTTTGTTTGTAGAAGGAGAAATCGATACACCTTATTGCGGGATTAAAAGTGCTTGGAAGTGGAAAATATTCATTTTTATTGTGAAAAAATTTATTTTTGTGTAGGAACGGAGGATTTCTAAAATGTCTGAATTGACTGAGAACAGTCATTTACAAAGTAACATAAAAATGCCTGTGATAAGAGGCGAAATCGCACTGATAGTAATTATACTGATCAACAGTCTGGGAGTAGTACTTATGCTCTATTCTGGGTCAGGGATTTCTGCAATATCCAGTGTGCCGTATGCGTTTTCACTGGTGTTTCCAAAGATTTCTCTTGGAACCTGGACCTATATTTTTCAGGGACTTTTAGTATTATCACTGATGATCATGCGAAAGAAATTCGTTGCACCGTATCTTTTTAGTTTCTTAGTGGGATTTGCATTCAGTGAGATGCTGGATATACATGAAATGTGGATTAACGCCTTGCCGACAGCTTTGGAATACAGAGTAGTTTATTTTGTAATCAGTTATCTTCTGATATGTTTGGGAATCGCACTTTCCAACCGCTGTGGTCTGCCAATTATTCCGACAGATCTTTTCCCGAGAGAACTGACAGATATCACAAAGATAAAATATTCCAGGATCAAGATTGGATTTGATGTCACCTGTCTGGCAATAACAGCACTGATGACCTGTATCATCCTCGGACATTTGGACGGACTCGGAATCGGTACGATTCTTGCTGCATTTACGATGGGAAAAGTGATTGGAATGATCGGAGACCAGATGGATCGTCATGTAAGATTTGAGTCATTTATGACAAAGAGAGCAGCATAAAAGGAATAATAAAAAGAGTGTAAATCTTGTGGTATCAGGATTTACACTCTTTTTTAATGTTCTTGCATATCAACTGCGCAGTTTGGAAATTATAAAGCATACGATACCGAAAATGACCATGACCGGGATCAGAACGCTTAGTACTGTGCATAAGAGGAAGATCACGACCACAGCAATCAGGATAACGGCAAGCTTGCCATACCAGGTACTAAGATCGATGTGAAAACTACGGCTCTTTACTTTTTTACTGCCGGAGCTGCCGTTGTCATATTCATAAGAATTGTCTGTGTATGGTTCAGAATAGCTTCCTGTAGTCTGTGGATTACCGGAAGCGGTTGAATCAGTATCTAAAAGAGTACGTGCGATCAGCCTTGGATCACCAAGTTCATTTAAGACTTCTGTTTCCGTACGGCCCTGAGTCACTGCATCTTCAATATAATTGCGATAATATTGTACATGGGCGGCAACATTTCCCTCCGGCATCTGCCCGGAAAGCTGTTCATATAAAATGTCAAGAAATTCTTTTTTGTTCATAACAAATCTCCATAAAAGCAAATTCATTGCCTCTGACAGAGGCTTAATTATCAGAATGGCAACATTTTACCACATATAATGTGGAAGGAATAGAGATTGAAATATTAAATTTTCATAAAAGATGGGATACAAAGTCGGATAAAAAAACCAACTTATTCATAAGAAATTGCATTTATCTGAAAAATATGCCTGTTTATAATAAAAATACAGGAAATCACTGAACGGGAAAAGAAATTTATAAGAACCGAAATGTTGACCATATACATTGAGCAGGACCTGATCAGCGATCTGCGTTCAGCGGCAGAAGAGGGCACCAGCATGAAAGATTACTACTGGAGAAGCTGGTATTTTGCGCGGAAACGTTTTACAAAAGAAGACCAGCTCTTTGCCGTGTATCTTTATGATATGCAGGACCAGCTGGTCAGCGCATATCGTTATAATGCGTCTTCATTTCCGAGAAATCTCTATCAGACAGAATACGACAGTAATTCGGCGAGAATATATGATTATGTACATGGAGAACCGTCAGATCTGATGATTTCCGGTTATTACAATCCGGATGCAAAGAGAAATGTAGTGCGTTTTGTGCTGAAACTTCATAACTATGATGAGGCAAGGGAGAATATCGGCTATCTGGTATGTGATATCAACAGCAATGCTCTGACTTCGATCATGTCCAAGTATGTGGATGTCGATCAGGTCTGTCTGTGGCTGCAGCCAGTTGACGATCAGGTGATTGCCATGACCGGACGGGCTTCAAAATCCCAGAAACGTATTCAGAAACAGTTTGCCAAAGTAATAGAAAATTATTATCACTCGGATCAGCTGGAGCAGGAATATGACGGGAATTATCTGATAAAAGTTTCCCAGAAGGAATATAATCTGGAGGCCTTTGTGCTGGTGTCCCAGTCGCTTCTGACAGCAACACAGAAGTCGCTGATACGTACATTACGGATCATTATGGCCGGTATGATCGGAGCAATCGTCCTGCTGGTATTTTTTCTGTCACGCTGGATGACGAAACCAGTGGAATGTTTGCAGAATCTGGCGGACATTTCTGTGACCCATTATTCGCATTCCTTATGACATACAACGCAGTAAAAGGTAACTACGTAAAAGAAGAAGGAAGCTTCGGATATGAGATCGAGTTCCCATACCTGTATGTATCTTCTTGATATGAGTGTTGGTGCCAATATTGTACTTTCTTCCATTATTGCATGTAATGCAAGCGTAAAATTCGGATATGCAGGTCTGATCATTGCTCCGCTCATCTGTGGCACGATCATTGGTCTGATCAATGGTATCGTTTATATCAAGCTGCATATTTCATCTCTGATCGTAACCTGTGCACTTTCGCTGATCTACGAAGCCTTGAGCGTATATACCACAAACGGAAAGAATGTAATCCTTTCTACAGAATATAGAGCATTCGGTGATTATCCGGTCAATCTGATCCTGGCACTGATCGCATATTTCCTCTGTGCATTTATCCTGAAATATACAAAGATCGGAATCTATACATATGCAATCGGAAGTAATGAAGTGGTTGCAAAAAATATGGGTGTAAATGTTTCCAAATACAAAATCGTTGCATTTACGCTGGCAGAATTTTTCTTCGGACTGGCATTTAAGAAATATGGTCATCCGGTAGTTGCAATCGTAATCGGTGAAAATGGTTCCGGTAAATCTACACTGACTTCCTGTCTGACTGGTATCTATCAGAAAGATTCCGGAAAATTTATTCTGGAAGGAAAAGAAATCACAGCAACCAATCAGGTAGAGGCAAACCATCAGGGAGTTGCGATCATCGTACAGGAGATAGGAACATTTTCCGGACTGACCGTAGCAGAAAACATTTTTCTTGGGAACGAAGATAAATTTACAAAACATGGTATTAAAAATACTGCAGCCATGAACAAACAGGCACAGGAATACCTGGATAGTTATGGCTTCAATTATATCGATGCGACAAAAGTTATCGATGACTATAATTTTGAGGATAGAAAACTGGTAGAGATCGTAAAAGCCACTTATTTCAATCCAAAGGTTCTGGTTGTTGATGAGGCGACAACAGCGCTTGGACAGAAAGGACGTGAAGAGCTTTTTAAAGTAATGCACAAAGTCCGTGATACCGGAAACTGTGTCATCTTTATTTCTCATGACATCGAGGAAGTTATTGAACAGGCCGATAATATCAGCGTACTTCGAGATGGTGTAAAGATTGGCTCTATCACAAAAGCAGAGGCAACACCGGACAAGCTGAAAGCACTGATGGTAGGTCGTGAGATCGGTGACAATTATTACCGTACAGATTATGGTGAAGAGATTTCAAAAGAAATTGTTCTTTCTGCAAAAAATGTTACTGTAAAAGGTCAGATCGAAGATCTGAACCTGGAATTGCACAAAGGAGAGATCCTTGGTATTGGAGGTCTTTCTGAATGTGGAATGCATGAAGTAGGAAAAGCTCTTTTTGGAGCATCTTATTTCCGTCAGGGAACAGTAACTTTGGGTGACGGAACTCCAATCAATTCTATTCCGGATGCGATCAAACACAGCATTGCTTATGCGTCCAAGGACAGAGACAATGAGTCTCTTGTCATCAATGATACAATTGGAAACAATATCTGCCTTCCATCATTGGAAAATCTGAAGACACATGGTATGCTTCGTGGAAAATCCATGAAAGAATTTGCCAATAAATATGCGAAACAGATGAGTACAAAAATGACCGGTGTCGATCAGTTTGTTTCTGCACTTTCCGGTGGTAACAAACAGAAAGTAGTTCTGGCGCGCTGGGTTGGCAAGGATTCCGACCTGATCATCCTGGATTCCCCTACACGTGGTATTGATGTCAAGGTAAAAGCGGACATCTATGCCATGATGAATGATATGAGAAAAAGTGGAAAATCCATTATCATGATCTCAGAGGAGATTATGGAGCTGCTTGGAATGGCAGACCGTATTCTGATCATGAAAGACGGTAAGATCAATGGTGAGTTCCTTCGTTCTCCGGAACTCAAAGACACCGATCTGATCGACAATATGATTTAAGGGGGTAAAAAAATGGATACAACTAAAAAATCAGCTGAACAGGTACCATTTCTGGAACGTCCCATTGTGCGTACGGTTCTTCCTATAGCAGGATTTGTGATCATTTGTGTTTTATTTGCTTTTTTGACAGACGGAAGATTGTTCCAACCTAAAAATCTTTCTCTGCTTTTAAGCCAGTCTTACATGCTTTTGATCTCATCAATCGGTGTTTTTATGGTCATGACAATGGGCGGTCTGGATTTTTCACAGGGATCTATGCTTGGTGTGGCATCCATCGTAGTATGCTGGCTGTCACATTATAATATGATCCTTGCAGCAATTGGCGGAGTAGTCACAGGCGGACTGATTGGATTACTCAATGGCTATTTCAATGTAAAAAGAAAGATCACAAGTTTTATCGTGACAATCTGCAGTATGTATCTGTTCCGTGGAGTATGTGCTTATGCAACTACAAATTCACCGGTATATGCAGTCAGTGATATCTCAAAATATAATACACTTCCGTTTATGCTGACTTTTACGGTGATCATTTTTGTGATCGTCTATCTGGTATTTACATATACAGGACTTGGTTACAGACTGAAAGCAATCGGTGCAGGCGAGACTGCTGCGAGATATGCAGGTATTCGTGTAGAACGTACAAAAATGCTGATATTTATGACAGCCGGATGTATTACAGGTCTTGCAGCATTTGTAAATGCGATCAAGGTCGGATCTGTGACATCTACATCCGGAAACCAGCTGGAGACACAGATCATGATCGCGCTGGTACTTGGCGGAATGCCGGTAAATGGTGGTGCGAAAGTTAAATTCTATAACATCGTTCTGGGTGTTATGACGTACAAAGTATTATCCAGTGGACTGGTCATGCTGATGATGCCTACACAGCTTCAGCAGCTGATCCTTGGAGTGATTTTCCTGATCGAGGTTGCACTGTTCAGTGACAGAAAGACAGGAATGATTGTTAAATAAAGTTTTGAATATAAAAAAGAGTGCAGATCCTGACAATTTAGCACAGGATTTACACTCTTTTTTATGTAATAGGAAATTACTCCGTAATGTTCCTATTACATAAAAACGCTTTGTTCTACAACATTTCCCGGTATTGTTCCGGGGTCATGCCGGTTTTCTTTTTAAATATCCGGAAGAAATATTTCGGATTGTCATATCCGACCGCTTTGGAGATCTGATACATTTTACGGTTGGAATCTTTTAATAATTCTTTGGATTTTTCTATCCGGACTTCGTTCAGATAATCAACAAACTTCATTCCTGTCTTCTGTTTGAACAGGGTACTCAGATAGCTTCTGTTCAGATAGAAAAGAGAAGCGATAAAGTCCTGCGTCAGATTTTTTTGATAGTTGTGCTGCATGTAGGTCTGGATTTTTTCAACCACATCATCACCGGAATAAATGCTTTCAGCCTTCAGAAGTTCCGTGATATTCATAAAAAACTGGTAGTAATAATCCTTCAGTTCCTCCAAAGAAAAGATGTAATTGACCACATTCTGGATACTGTTGGAGGACTTTGGTGTTTCTTGCTTCAGGTAATAATTCAGGATATTACGGCACTGTCCGGAAAGATAATAGCAGTAGTATTTTGCATCTGCAAGTGAGAAATCAGAAGTTCTGGCCATCAGATCAAAAAGCTGTTCGGTCAGATCCTGTACCTCGGCAGCCATTCCTGCTTCCACACGAAAAAGGAATTCCTCTTCCTGTTCCCATATAAAGGAGCGAGGTTCTGCCGCCTCCTTGTAGTAAAAGATGTTTTCGGAGTCTCCATTTAGTTTCTGGCGATTCAGAGCAGCGGAAGTTTCTTCAAAAGCATCATGTAATTCGCTGAGATCAGAATGTGGCTGACTGATACCTATAATCAGAGAATTCTGGAGATGGCGCACATAGTCGGTAAGAGCAGAAGAAATCTGATCAACCAGTCGCCTGGAATGAATCACTTCTGTATTTGGCATAAAAAGAATCAGGAAGCCCATCTGATTTGAAGCGGTATTTGGAAGATACAGAGCCAGGTCACCAAAACCACCATCTTCCAGCCAGTGCTGGATATTAACTTCCTGTATCTGTGAAGGCGATTCAAAATAAAGAGTGAGCAGGACAAGCTGATGGGTATCATTGATGAAATTCAGGCGTTTTGAAGAGATGGAACCTTCTCCGACATGATAACCAAGGATCAGATTGGTCAGATGTTGGATATCATAGTCATAGTAGGCGGCTTCTTTTTCTTCATCACTGTCTGTGACTCTTGAAAGGGTCTGGCTGTCTTCCAGGCGTTCAATCGCGCGGGAAATGCAGTCCTGGATTGCCTCCTTGCTGAATGGTTTCAGAATATAATCAATGGCAGCTGCGGAAATTGCCTGTTTTACATAGTCAAAATCCCGATATCCACTGATAACGATCAGTGGCATATCAGGATAACTTTCAGCCAGATAAGGAAGCAGTTCTTTCCCACCCATGATCGGCATCTGCATATCCAGAATCACAATGTCCGGATGCACTTCCTGGATCAGTTCGATTCCAGCTTTGCCGTTATCAGCTTCTCCAATACAGGTAATCTGTTCCTCCATGGGCTGAAGCTTTTTGATGGTGCCTTTGCGGATGAGCGATTCATCGTCTATGACAATATAAGTATACATATGTTTCTCCTCCTGTTATTTCAGAATAGGAAGCCGGATCTGTATGTTGGTCCATTCACCATGAATGCTGGTAACAGTAAGTCCATAGCCTTTGCCATAATACAGTTCGATTCGACTGTGAATGTTTTTTAGTCCGATGCTTTGCTTGTTGCGGTGCCCAAGTTCAGTAAAAGAAGCCTCTTCCATGAGTGAACTCTGGAGTTTTGTAAGTGTTTCAATATCCATTCCCTGTCCGTTATCATGTACATCTATCATCAGACAGTTGTTTTCGGTATATGCACGAATGGTGATCGTATCTCCGGTAGTACAGTAATTCAGACCGTGATATAGTGCGTTTTCAACCAGGGGTTGGAGAATCAGTTTCAGAACTTTGTTATCCAGATATTCAGATGAGATATCCAGATCCAGATGAAAACGATTGTCAAATCGGATCCGCTGAATGGTAACATAGTCATTTACATGGCCGAGTTCATCCTGAACAGTCACAAGCTCGCTTTGCGTCTTCAGGGTATAGCGGAACATATTTCCAAGAGCAAGCGACATAGTGGCAATAGTCTCATTATCTTCCAGTTCAGCAATACTGTTGATCGCTTCCAGTGTGTTGAACAGGAAATGTGAATTGATTCTGGCTTCAAGAGATTTCATCTGGGCATCCAGAAGAACAAGCTTGTCCTGATAATCCTGTTTGACCGCTGCATTCAGCGATTCCACCATGGCATTATATTCGTTATACAGCGTACCGATCTCATCTGTCCGATTCAGATACCGTGTAGACTGGATCAGAGAGTGTCCGGACTGAGAGGACATTTTATGACTCAGGTGTTCTACAGGACGTACCATATAGCGGGAGATAATATAAGCAAAAATAATATAACCGGTGATACATACCGCACAGATGAGTATGATCAGCACAGCTGTAATATTGAATTCTTTAGCCAGGTTTGTATAATCCATGACCATAGTAAGGCGCAGTGGTGAGAGATTGAGATCTGTATGCCATATGCTGTTTCCGGTATTTACAAAATCTGATGGAAGTTCATTATAATTAGTATACAAAACATCATTGGTTTTTGTATTATCAATAGTAAGTAAAGTGACCTCCGGCATGGTGTTGACGGCACTCAGATCCAGCATTTGGGAATTACAGTCCAGCATCAGGACTCCGACGACCTCATGAGTGTAGATGTCTTTCAGGCATTGTGCAAAGAAGATTGTTTGTTTGTCTCCTGTAAAGCAGTCGTGAACTGCATTGTCGCTTATGTAAAGTGCGCCATCAAGTTCCATGGTATCCTGATACCAGTCCGCATTCTGGAAGTCGTAATTAGACTGGATCGTGCCATTTTCGCCATTTGTACAGTTAAAAATATAACCGGATGGAGTAAAGATATAGATGCCATAAATGTCCTGATCAGAATACAGAAGATTCTGGCAGGTGCGTTTGAATGTCTGGGACATCCTGAAATATTCATAGGTATCCGGTGGTGAATCAGAATCTTTAAAATTCTTTAGATCACTGATAATACTGGAACCATCATTATAATAAAAGTTAAAAGTACCAGCTGTCTGTCGAACTTTGGTTAAAGTGTCATTAACTGCATTCTGAGCATTTTCAAACAGATGCGAAGAGATGACATTCATCCGCTCATAGGTTGTTTCTGTATAGCGTTTATAGCAGAATGCGGTGAAAATCACCAGTGGAACGGTAGCCAGAATACTAAATGTCAGAAATATTTTTGTACGTAGTTTCATTTTTTTACCTCGACAATAAAATCTAAAAAAAGTATACCATTAGACCCAACAAAAGTGTACCATGCCTGTGTTAGAATGTAAACATCAAAACAAGGACACGAAAACGTGAAAGGGAGGATTTAATCATGAAATTCAAAAAAATGGCAGCAGTTGCTCTTGCAGGCGTTACCGCATGCGCTACCGTACCGGCAGCAGTTCCGGTATTTGCAGCAGATGGTTATGATCATGAAGCAATCGAAAACGCAGGAGACATCACAATTACAATGATGGTTTCCGGTGTTGCAACAGACAACGACTTCGAAACAGAACAGTTACCGGCACTGGTAAAAGAAAAATGGCCGAACGTAACACTTGAGGTTACAAAACTTCCGGATGACAACTACTACACCTCTCTGAAAACAAAACTTGCATCCGGTGAATGCCCGGATATCATTCTGACACAGCCTATGTATGCTGGACAGAACTCCTGCTACGCACTGGCAGATGCAGGATATCTTGCTTCTTTAAATGATCTTGATAATGTAAAAGACAGAATGGACAGCCTTGCTTCTGTTACTTATGACGGAGATGTTGTAACAGATACAGCAGGTGTATCTATCCTTGGTACATATTATAACAAAGATCTGTTTGCTCAGGCTGGTATCGAAAGCGAACCACAGACATGGGATGAATTCCTGGAAGACTGCCAGAAATTACAGGATGCCGGAATCCAGCCGATCGTAATGGGTGACAAAGATCAGTATGTAATGCAGTTTGGTCTGTATCAGCTGGCAGCAGATGAAATCTATTCCAAGAACGCTGATTTTGATACACAGGTCAGAGAGGGCGATGCAAGCTTCACAGATGAAGGAACATGGGATACTGTTCTTGAAATGTACAAGACTCTGTATGACAAAGGATACATTGATTCTTCCAAATCTCTTGGATATGGTGCTTCTCAGGCAATCACAGATTTTATCGATGGCAAAGCAGCTATGACATTTGACGGATCCTTCAATGTAACAGCTCTTACAGCAGAAGGTGCTGCAGGAAACTTCGAAAGAGGATATTTCCCACTTCCAGGAACAGACGGAACATATACAGCTACATGCCTTTCTGCAGGATACAGTATCTACAGCAAATCTGAACATGTAGATGAGTGTAAAGAACTTCTTGACTACTGGATGGATGGTGAGTCTGATCTGTGGGATGCATACCTTGCATCAGGAAAGATCATCGCTACATATGGTAACGGTGCAGATTCTGCTCCAAACTATGATCTGTTCAAACCATTCGTTGATATGCTGAATGACGGTAAAGCTTTCTACTGGTGCAACCAGGCTTGGCCGGCTGGAACAGAAAACGAAATGTTAAATCTGTTCAGTGAAATGGTTGGCGGTCAGGGAACAGAAATCGATGATATCACTGAAGGAATGCAGGATAAATTCGAAGACCTTCTGGACGAATAATAGGGCTTAACCATTAGTAAAGTAAGAATATAATTATCACTGCCCTGGAACTTTATGTAAGCTTCAGGGCAGTTCCATTTCACTAGGAGGGAAAAGGAATGGCACAACCAAAAATGAAGAAAAAAGGTGCAAACACGTCTCTGGTATTTACCAATAAGATGTATTTCTTTCTGATACCGGCACTGGCATTTTTCCTGATTTTCTGGATTTATCCGGTATTGCAGCTTTTTTATTACAGTGTGACAAACTTCAACGGTGTCAACTACAATTTTGATTTCGTTGGAATGAAAAACTATCTCAAAGTATTAAATAACGGTACACTGACCAACTCCATGAAGAATACGTTAATCTATGCAGTTGTAACTGTACTGCTTAGTAATGTGGTAGGTCTTGCAGTCGCAATGATCCTTAATACAAAGATTCATTTCAAGGGACTTTTCCGTACCTGTGCATACTTCCCGGCACTGTTCAGTGCAATCGTAGTCGGATTTATCTGGTCTTATGTATATATGCCAGGTTCTGGTATGATCGCGAGTCTTCTTTCTATGTTCGGAATGGATGGAGCAGCGTTCAACCCGCTTGGTAATTATAAGACTGCGCTTTATGCGATCGCGATCGTTGAAGCATGGAAAGCATTTGGTACTACCATGATCATCTATCTGGCAGGTCTGCAGACAGTTGACGAAAGTCTTCTGGAAGCAGGACGTATCGATGGATGTACAGAATGGCAGCTGTTCCGCAAGATTAAACTGCCATTGATCTCATCTACGGTAACTATCAACGTTATTCTGGCTGTTATTTCCGGCCTGAAGGCATTCGACTATTCCTTTATCATGACAAACGGTGGTCCTGGTAAATCAACAAAAACCCTGATGTTCCAGGTATATGAAACCGCTTTTAATGATATGAAGATGGGTCGTGCAAGTGCATTCTCTGTACTGGCATTCGCATTTATTATCGTAATCACAGTAATTATGCTTCTTTATATGAATAAGAGGGAGGTGGAATTATAATGGCATTCGGAAAGAAAAAAGAGCCACGCGAAGTAGAAGGATATATGAAGCTGACACCAAAGAGCTTCCTAATCTATCTTGCAATCATCGTGTTCTGTATCATTGTAATTGCACCACTGGTAATCGTATTCTCCAGTTCTCTTCGTTCTCCGGGAAATCAGGCATCTCCACTGCTTCTTTTCTCAGAATTTACTCTGGCAAGTTACAAACAGGCGTTCACTAATATGAACTATCCAATGGAACTTGTCAACAGTGTGCTGACAACTGCTGGTTCTGTACTTTGCGTTGTAATTTTTGCTACAATGGCAGCATACCCGATTGGACGTATCAAAACAAAAACAGCGAAGTTTTTGTATTATTTCTTCATCTCAGGTCTGATCATTCCATCTCAGATGGTTATCGTTCCGATCGCTCAGACACTGAACAGACTGGGTATCCCAAATACCCGTTTCACACCGATGATCATGTTTATTACCTGTTCCCTTCCGTTCTCCGTATTCCTGTTCGCAGGATTTATGAAGGGTGTTCCGGTTGAGATTGAGGAATCTGCATACATCGATGGTGCCAGCCTTCCGAAGCGTTTTGCTTCTGTAGTATTCCCGCTTCTTCAGCCGGCAATCGTATCCTGCGTTATTACACAGGGACTCTGGATCTGGAACGATTATTTCTATCCAATGGTATTTATTTCAAAGAAAGCGCAGTATTCTCTGCCTGTAGGTATGCTTCAGTTCCTTGGTGACAAGGAAAACCCTGCACAGTGGAATATACTGTTTGCAGCATGTGTACTCTGTGCACTGCCTCTGATCATTGTATTCCTTGCACTGCAGAAACAGTTCGTAAACGGAATCGCAGCAGGAGCAGTCAAAGGCTGATGGCTTTTACACAGAATTATATATGGGTCGGTGTTTACGCCGGCCCATTGATTTTATAAAAGAAGATTTTATATGGGGGCCAAGATAATAATGGAAAAAATATTTGACAGAAATTCAACAGTAAAAGAGGCGAAAAATTATAAGCCGTTTGCGGAAGCAGTTGAACATATAGAATGGGGTAAAGATGAAGAAGACACGCTGGAAGAAATTGCCAGGAGAGTATCGCCTTCATGGAATCCGGATGATATGGCATATGGTTTAAACCGACTGGCAGAATTATGTTATAATGATACAGAAGTTTTGCAGCAGTTTTATACAGATGAAGAAAAAAATGAAGATCCGGAAAAGAAAAATACAGCATTATTTTGGTTTCCAACAGGGAAAAAGGCTCCTTTTGCGATTTCAATCGCGGGAGGCGGTTATAATGGAGTATGCAGTCTGATGGAAGGATTTCCAGTAGCTGCAAAGCTTAATGAGATGGGAATAAATGCATTTGTTCTGGATTACAGGGCAGGCACAGATGATGCAGCAGATAAAAGTGAAGAAGATCTGCACAGAGCAATACAGTTTATTTTTGAAAATAAAGAAAGATTTCAACTGGAAGACTCATATGCAGTAGTTGGATTTTCTGCCGGAGGACATCTGACGGCTGAATTTGGTACAGATAATCGAGGATATAAAACAGCAGATCTTCCAAAACCGGAAATGCTTGGTCTTGGATATGCCTGTGTAAATCTTGAATTTACAGAAGAAGAGAAGAAACAACAATTATCAGAAGATATGTTTGGAAAAAACAGAGAAAAAGAATATTATATAGCCAAAAGAAATGAGTTTACAGTACTTGATCATATTTCCAGTAACTATCCACCGGCATTTATCTGGCATACAATGGAAGATGAGCTGATTCCATATGAAGATAATGCAGTTGCAATGAAAGAAATACTGGATTGTGTCGGAGTCAGGAACCAGCTGAAATGTGTAAAACATGGATTGCATGGACTTGGACTTGGAACTGGAAGTGAAGCTCAGGGCTGGCTGGAGGAGGCAGTTGCTTTTTGGAAAAATCAAAAATAAAGAACAATCTGGAGTACTTCTGGATGTATTATAAACTGCCGTTTCTTGCGGGTATGATCGTGGTGGTGCTGGTCTTATATTTCCTGATCACATCCCTGACGGCAAAAGACATGGTACTTTCCGTTATGCTGATCGATGCGCATACAGATGTAAGCAGTGAGAAGATGGCAGAAGAATATATGGAAGCTTCCGGGCTTGATACAAAGAAATATCAGGTGCAGATTCAGAATAATCTGATGTTTCAGGGAACAGATTCCGGAAGCTATTCCATGACAAGCCTTTCGAAATTCATGGCTGATATCGGAAGTGAGCTTCTGGATGTGTGTGGCATGACAAAGGATGATTTTGTAAAATATGACGGTTCGCAGACCTGGATGGATCTCAGGGACTGTCTGACGGATGAGCAGATGACAGTACTTGAAGATAAGCTTCTGACAACAGATGACGGAAGAGCGATTGGTATTATGGCAGATGATCTTCCGGTCCTTAAGGCAGACAATTGCTATACCAGTACAGATACAGAAGCAGCGGTTGGAATTATTTATAATACACCACACAAAGAAGAAGCGGTAAAATATCTCCTGTATCTTGCAGGAGCCATGGAATAACAGGAGGTATACAGAAATGGGAATTTTTGCACCGGACGGAAAACTGGCAGGTTTTTTGAATGCTCTTGGGAATCTGATCGTATTGAATATATTGACGTTGATCTGTTCCATCCCTATCTTTACATTTGGAGCATCCATGACTGCGTTATATACAATGGTCATGCGAATGGCACGAAAAGAAGATGGAAAGATTATTTCAGAATATTTCAAAGCATTTAAGGCTAACTTTAAACAGGCGACGATTCTGTGGCTGATCTTCGGAGGGCTGATCGGATTTATGACCTTCGACATCTGGCTTCTTCGTTCCATTACAGGAACATTTGGAACGGTATACCGTGTGATTCTTTTTGTGATCATACTGATCTTTGCAATGGTACTGATTCATATTTTTGCAGTACTGGCACGTTTTGATAATACAATAAAAAATACAGCTAAGAATGCCCTGCTGTTCTGCGTCGGCAAACTTCCGCAGGCAGTTCTGATGCTGATACTGACACTGATCCCGGCAATTCTTCTGACAGTATCTTATCGTTTCATATCGGTAGATTTCCTGATCGGATTATCGGGACCGGCATATCTTGCAGCAATTTATTTTGCAGATCTATTTAAAGCTTATGAAGAGGAGGAAACAGTGGAATGAGAACAATCAAGACAAGACATTTCACAGGCACAACAGATAATACAGTAACGAAAAGAGAACTGGAGAACCGCAAAGTTGCCAGAAAAGCTGCAGCAGAGGGAATGGTACTTTTGAAAAATGAAGGACAGCTTCTTCCGCTGAAGGAAGGAACAAAAGTTGCTCTCTATGGAGTTGGTGCTTCCAGAACAATCAAAGGAGGAACCGGATCCGGTGATGTGAATGAGCGTGAGACTGTTACAATTTTCCAGGGTCTGAAAAATGCCGGATTTGAGATTACAACAGAAGACTGGATCGAAGATTATGACAGACAGTACCAGGCAGCAAGATATGCATGGCGCGATGAGATCGAAGAAAAAGCTTCCAAACTGGAGGATCAGGTATCGGGATTCTTTAATATTTACAGTACAACCAAATTCAGAATGCCGGCAGGAGCTGCAATCACACAGACAGATGCAGATGTGGCAATCTATATCCTCAGTCGTGTTGCGGGAGAAGACGCAGACCGCTTCGACGCAGAAGGAGATTATTATCTGACAAAAGAGGAAAAACAGCAGCTTTCTGATATCTGCAGCATGTATAAGCATGTCATTGTTGCCGTCAATACAGGTGGTCTGGCAGATCTTTCCTTTATGGATGAATATTCAAATATCGAAGCTCTTCTTCAGATCGTGCAGCCTGGCATGGAAGCCGGAAATGCATTTGCAGATATCATCAGTGGTAAAGTAACCCCATCTGGTAAGATGACTGATACATGGGCTTATAAATACGAAGATTATCCGAACAGCAAGACATTCTCTCACAATAACGGAAATGTAGATAAAGAGTATTATACAGAAGGTCTGTATGTTGGATATCGCTACTTTGACAGCTTTGATATTCCGGTAAGATATGGATTTGGATATGGCCTTTCTTATACAACATTTGAGACAAAGGTTCTTGCAACAGAATTGAAAGAGAATAAGAAAATTGTTATAGAGACAGAAGTCACCAATACTGGCGATACCTATAGTGGAAAAGAAGTTGTAGAGCTTTATGCAACCTGTCCGGCAGGAAAACTGGAAAAAGAATATCGTCGTCTTGTTGCGTTTGCAAAGACAGGACTTCTTGCTCCTGGACAGTGCGAAAAACTGACTCTCGAGATCGGACTGGACAAGCTGACTTCTTACAGTGAAAAAGAAGCTGCATGGATTCTGGAAAAAGGTACATATGTGATCTGGGCAGGAAACAGCCTGGAAGCTTCTGCTCCGTGTGCAGTTCTGAACCTTGATAAAGAAGTTGTTCTTACAAAAACACAAAACATCTGCCCACTGAAAGAAGAGCTGGAGGAAATGAAACAGTCTTCTGAGAAGATGAATCAGAAACTGGAAGCTCTTCTGAAAACAGCAGAAGAAAAGAAAGTTCCAGTCATGGAACTGAAAGCAGCAGATGTGGAGACTCGTGTGGTAGAGTATCGTTCCAACGTAGAATGTGTACCGGAAGAGGCACGCAAATTTGTGGATACCTTAAGTACAGAGAAGTTGGTGGCACTGGCAAGTGGAGATCCGGGCAAAGGACAGGGAAGCAACCTTGGCTCTGCCGGAATTTCCGTACCAGGTTCTGCAGGTGAGACAAATAACTGTGCACTGGAAGACGGTGTTCCGGGAATCGTTCTTGCTGATGGCCCGGCAGGTCTTCGTCTGATGAAACATTACAATGTTCATGAAGGCAAGATCGTCAACAAACCATTTAAATTCAGTCTGGAGGGTGGACTCTTCTGCGAAGGTGAGCCAGCAGATCCGGGAGAGACTTATTATCAGTACTGTACAGCAATTCCGGTAGGAACACTGCTTGCGCAGACATGGGATACTGCACTGATCGAAGAAGTTGGAGAGATGATTGGTGGAGAGATGCTGGAATTTTCTGTAACCTTATGGCTGGCTCCTGGAATGAACATTCACCGGAATCCGCTCTGTGGACGTAACTTTGAATATTATTCCGAAGATCCGCTTCTTGCCGGAAGAATGGCCGGAGCCATGACAAACGGTGTACAGAACGTGCCTGGCTGTGGAACGACCATCAAGCATTTTGCATGCAATAATCAGGAAGACAACCGTATGGGTTCTGACAGTATTTTAAGCGAGAGAACACTGCGTGAGATCTATCTGAAGGGATTTGAGATTGCCATAACAGAATCTCAGCCAATGTCCATTATGACAAGCTACAATCTGATCAATGGTGTTCATGCAGCAAACTGCGAAGATACCTGTACCAAAGCAGCACGTTGCGAATGGGGATTCCAGGGTGTGATCATGACAGACTGGACAACCACAGAGTATGGTCCGGATTGTACTGCTTCCGGTTGTATGAGAGCAGGAAATGACCTCGTAATGCCGGGTGCATTCAGTGACAGAGATAATCTGAATCAGGAACTTGCGGATGGTACACTTTCCATGGAGGATCTTAAGGCATGCATCAGCCGTCTGGTAAATATCACATGGCAGTCTATGGAATTTGAAGATGCAGCGCCATACAAAAAAGTAAAATAAGGTAATTATTCAGAAGGTAGTATCCCGCGCATACAAGGCAAAATGCTATCACCGAAGGTGATTTGGAATGCATTTTGACTCGTAACTGTGAGGGTACTGAACAGTTACAAAATAAGATAGAATTCACAGATAATATTCCGCAACACAAAGAGGCAGAAAAATGAGTGATAAAAATTTTGAAATATATGATCTGAGAGTGAATCAGATCGCAGAAGCACTTGGACTGGATGTAGAGAAACCTGTATTTTCCTGGAAACTGAAATCCGAAAAACAGAATACGATGCAGACAAAAGCACAGATTCTTGTAGGAAAAACAGCAGGCGGTGTGGATGTCTGGGATAGTGGTGAAATGTCTACAGATAATTCCGCAGGAATTACATTTGACGGTGACGTATTGCAGCCGGAAACAAGATATTATGTGACAGTCAGAGTCTGGAACCAGGACGAAGAAGAGGCAGAGACCTCTTCCTGGTTCGAAACCGGACTTATGAATGGTAGTATTTCTGCATGGGACGGTGCAAAGTGGATTGGTGCTCCGGAATTCAATGTGGCATCTGAAAAGCTTGGTGTGTTTGTACTGGAAAGTACATTCCGCATCAAAGAAGGCACAAAAGCAGGTGTTGTTTTTGGAGCAAATGATGCGCGTCTTATGGATATCAGCAAGAACGAACTGCAGGTTGAGGGAGAGAATGATATTCGTTTTGTTCTGAATATTGCAAAATCACCGGCGGTGATCGAAGTTTACAGAAGAGGATACTGTAAAGAAGATGTGGCAGATACTCCGCTGTATGAACTTGGAACAAAAGATCTGAAGACAGACAGAGAACTGATTACAGAAGAAAATAAGCATGATTTTCATAAACTGACTATCGAAGTAGAGGGAAATGGAGTCTATACGTATCTGGATGACTGCGTAGTGGATGAGGTATATGTCGATGGACCTTTTGGCGGACAGATGAGAACACTGAGGCAGCTGAATCCGCTTGGGTTATTTGACGTTACAACATTTCCGCGTCTCTGCGAGATGGGATATTATGTAGGTGCTGACAGTGAGGCAGAATATCAGGGAATTCGTGTATGGAATCTTCGAAAACCATGCGCAGAGATTCTTGCGGTTGATACCGAAAACGGAAAGACTCTTAAAGGAGAATGTCTGGAGATTTCCAACCCGAGTCGTTTTTCTCTGCCAATGCTTCGTACCAACTTTACAGTGAATGGCAAAGTGGCAAGTGCGAGACTGTATGCAACTGCACGTGGAATCTATGAATGCAGCATGAATGGAAAACGTGTGACAGAGGAATATTTTGCACCGGGTGCAAGTCAGTATGACAGGCATCTGATGTACCAGACTTATGATGTGACAGAGCTAGTGCAGGAAGGTGAGAATGGTCTGGGCTGTATTCTTGCATCCGGATGGTGGAGTGATTCATTCAGTTTCCGTCTGTACAATTATAACTACTGGGGCGACAGGCCATCCTTCCTTGGGAGACTGGTGATCACCTATGAAGACGGACATAAGGAAACAATTGTTACCGATGACAATACCTGGCAGTATTTTGGTGAGGGACCATATCGATACGCAGGATTTTTCAATGGTGAAACATATGATGCCCGACTGGAAGAAAACTATTTTAATTTTTCAAAATCGGATTTCAAGGCAGACGGTCTGAAGAAACCTGAAGTCATTACACCGGTTGTAATGGAAGAACAGGAAGGTATTTTTCCTGGCGCAGCATGCTGGCCGGCTATGAATGAGAAGGAGCCGGAGCTTGTCGGTAGCTATCAGGCACCGGTTCATGAGGTAGAAACTTTTACTGCAAAATCCATGACTGAACCGTTACCAGGCACTTACATTTATGATCTGGAACAGGAGATTGCGGGCGTACCGGTTCTGAAATTCAAAGGAAAAGCCGGACAGAAGATCACAATCCGCTACGGAGAAGTACTCTATCCGGATCTGCCGGAATATAAAGGTCTGGTTGGTCAGATGCTGCAGGCGAACCTGCGTGAGGCTTCCAATGAAGATACTTATTACTGTAAAGGCGAAGGTATAGAAATTTACAAACCGCGCTTCACATTCCATGGATTCCGTTACATTGAGATCAGTGGAGTTGATGAAGCACCGGCTCTGGAGGATGTGCAGGCAGTTCTTCTTTCCAGCGTGGATCAGATCACCGGTAAGTTCCATTGTGATAATGAACTGATCAACCGGTTTACACAGAATGTTAAATTCAGCCAGTACTGTAATTTTATCAGCATTCCGACCGACTGTCCGCAGAGAAATGAGCGTATGGGCTGGATGGGAGATACACATATTTTCTGTCGTACTGCAACCTATCAGAGCAACGTAAAGAATTTCTATCTGAGAAATCTGCAGGCAATGAAAGATATGCAGACAGAGGACGGAAGACTGCCGAGTATTGCTCCGGCAGGCGGTGGATTCGGCGGACAGACTTATGAGAGTGCCATGATCCTGATTGTATGGGAACTGTATCAGCAGTATGGTGATGCAGCTCTGATTGAGGAATACTACGATTCCATGGATCATTGGATGGACAGCATGAAAGCATTTGGACTTCCAGGAACACCGTCACTTCATATAAATGAATGGCTTGGTGACTGGCTGGCACCAGTTCCGGCAGATGATTATCTGATCTTTAATGCATTCCACTACAGAAATGCAGCTCTTATGGAGAAGTTTGCAGTCCTGACCGGAAATGCAGAGGGTCAGAAGAAATATCACCAGATTGCAGAGGAAACAAAGAGATATTGGAATGATACCTTTACAGATAAAGAGACCGGTATCACAAAGAATGCAGATGGAAGTACCTGTGATGTACAGGGAAGCTATTCTATCGGATTGAACTGTGATGTATTTGCAGATGCAGTGAAAGAAAAGGCTTTTGCACATCTGGAACGTACCACAAGAGAAGGTAATTATACAATCCAGTCAGGATTCTTTGGAACAGGACCGATCAATCCGATGTTAAGCAAAGGTGGATATCCGGAAGCTGCACAGAAAACAATCACCCAGACTGCTTTCCCAAGCTGGCTTTATCCGGTTACACAGGGAGCAACGACAATCTGGGAAAGATGGAATAGCTTTACACGTGAGAACGGATTTGGTGGTAACAATTCCATGAACAGCTTTAATCATTATTCGTTGGGAAGTGTACTAAGCTGGCTGTATGAGAATACACTTGGCATCCAGAGAGATGAGGAGTATCCAGGTTACAAACACTTTACCCTGAAACCGGAGATGGGAACTTTTGAATTTGCTGAAGGTGGAATTGATACTCCTTATGGCAGAATTGAAAGTGCATGGAAAAAGACAGACGCAGGATATTCTTACACCTGTCATATTCCGGAAAATACAACGGCAACAATTGTTCTCGGAGGAGAGCACAAAGAAATTGGAAGCGGAGAATACACATTCACTGTATAACAAGGGGTCTGGAGTTCAGTCTCAAAAATTGAGAGACTGGCTTCAGACTTTTTGTATATGTTTGATTTTTATAAAAAAATATATAAAAGTTTGACAAAAAAGAAACTTGTCTGACAAAAATGAAACTGGTATAGTATATAGCAAATACTTTACATGATGTTATGAGGCAAAAGGGGTGGAGAGATGTTAAAGATTTTTCTGGCAGAAGATGAGGTTGTAGTCCGTGAGACGATCAAACGAATGATCCCGTGGGAGGAACTTGGCTTTGAGCTGGTAGGAGAAGCGGCAGATGGTGAGATGGCATTGCCGTTGTTGATCAGACAGCAGCCGGACCTTTTGATCACGGATATCAAGATGCCATTTATGGATGGTCTAACGCTGGCACGTCTGGCCAAAAAGGAAATACCGGGGCTGAAGGTTGTGATCTTAAGTGGATATGATGACTTTAATTATGCAAAACAGGCGATAGGAATTGGGGTGGAGGATTATCTCCTGAAACCGATCACAAAGAATGCTTTGATTGAACGGCTTTCAGAAATCCGCAGCCGCTATGAACATGAAAAAACACAGAAAGAATATTACGAAAAATTCCAGAGAGAGATGCAGGCTTATGAGAAGAACAGCAGCCGCGATTTTTTTGAGGCATTGGTCGATGGTTCCATGGACATGATGGAGGTCTATAAAAGAGCAGAAAAGCTTGGTCTGGATATTGTTGCAGAGGCTTACAATGTTCTGATCTTTACGATGAACTGTGATGAGGATTTTTCCGGACAGAGAGATGAATATTCTTCGTGGGAAGCAGAGTCACTGGAACTTCTGGAAAACTTTTTTGCTGGTCATTCATCGGCCATGCTGTTTCGAAGTAATATTTTTTCCTATGGTGTACTTCTTAAGGGACAGAGAGAAACTATTGAAGAAAATACAAGAGCGTGTGTGGATGAGATCCGTAAGATTCTGAGCAGGCAGGATGGAAGAAGGGAATGGTTCCTTGCAGTTGGTCAGTCTGTGGAGCGTCTGAGTCAGATACAAAAGAGCTATCATACGGCATCAAGAGCCTTTTCGCAGAGATATCTGTATGATGAAAATATTCTTTACTATGATGAGATGGAAACTATGGAGCACCCTGGTGGACAGGCGGAGACTGAAGATAATGCCTATCTGCAGAAAGTGGATGTGAATGCCCTGAATCCGGCAATCCTTCAGAAATTTTTGAGCAATGGTCTTCAGGAAGAGACAGAAAACTTTGTAAAAGACTATTTTTATGCAATCGGTCAGGAGCCGATGGAATCACTGGTATTTCGAAATTATGTTATTCTGAATGTTCGGTTTTCTGTTATTTCATTCATTAAAGGGCTGGGATGTGATACGAATGAAATGGAATCTGCAGATACAGAAGAAGTACTTGCAGAGAGTGGAAAGAATATGGAAAGTGCAATTGCTTATGCGAAAAAAATGATCTCACAGGCAATCGAGATCCGTGACCAGAATTCCGGAAACAAAAACCGCAGTATTTTAAAAACCGCGGTGGACTTTATTGACAGCCATTATATGGAAGAAGATATTTCTCTGAACACAGTTGCCAATGTTGCAAATGTCAGCTCTAATCATTTCAGCGCTCTGTTCAGCCAGAATATGGGACAGACTTTTATTGAATATCTGACGACACTTCGCATGAATAAGGCAAAAGAGCTTCTGCGCTGCACGGGAATGCGTTCCAGTGAGATTGCGGGAGAGATCGGATATAAGGATGCACATTATTTCAGTTATCTGTTCAAAAAGACACAGGGCATGACACCGAGTGATTACCGCAAAGCCCGGGAGGATAAAGCATGAGAGGTGTAGTTCCCAAAGTAAAAAAGCAGATGGGGCTTAAGAAAAAAATGAACCGATTGCTTTTTAGTACGATGATTCCAATGGCGTGTCTGCTGGTTATTTTGCTTCTGATCTTCTGGCAGTATGCCGGACAGTATAATAAACTGTCAGAGAATCTGGCGGTCAGCAGTAAATTCAACCTGAGCTTTAAGGATGAGCTGGATCTGGAAATGTATTATCTGGCAATCGGTTCAAAGGAAGCCAGTGAACTGGATGATGTACTGGGACAGGTAGAAGATGCACAGAACATCATGGAGAAGCTGCGTCAGAATACATATCATGCCAGTGGGGTGAAGTGTCTGAACAGTCTGGATGCTTATCTGGATAATCTGAAGAAACGAATGGTCCAGCTGATGGAGATCAAAGAGTATGACAGGCGAATGGAATTTATGGACAGCAACATTCGTATTATTACAGGTCTGATCATGCAGGAGATGCAGAACTATATTTATAATGAGTCCATGTATCTGGTACAGGTGGAAACAAGTCTGACGCATAGAGTCAAAATCCTGATATCAGGAATGGCAGTGTTACTGCTTGCAACGCTTGGGATCCTGATGCGCAGATCGTTCCGCCTGACAGGAGGAATCATCCGTCCGGTGACGGAGATGCTGGATAAGGTAAAGAAAGTCGGTCGCGGAAATTTTGATGTTCTTCCGGTAAGTGCAGAGATTGTGGAGATTGAGGAACTGGACCAGGGAATCAATAAGATGGCACACCGGATCAGCGGACTTCTGGAGAATGTCCGGCAGGAAAAGGAGATGCAGCATCTGACAGAACTGCAGCTGATCCAGGCACAGGTCAATCCGCATTTTTTATATAATACCCTGGATACGATCGTATGGCTGATCGAAGGCGGTATGACGGATGATGCAGTGGAGATGATTTCCAGTCTTTCTATTTTCTTCCGTACATCGCTTTCTAAAGGAAATGACATCATTCCTCTTTCAGAAGAGAAACGACACACTTTGAGCTATCTGGAGATTCAGCAGTTCCGCTATCGCGATATTCTGGAGTTTGAGTTATCCATACCAAAAGAACTTGATGGGGTACAGGTGCCGAAGCTTTCCATTCAGCCGCTTGCGGAGAATGCTCTTTATCATGGAATCAAGAACCGGCGTGGAAAAGGCAAGATCACAATCACCGGAAGGGAAGAAGAGGATGCAATCGTTCTTACTGTCAACGATAACGGTCAGGGAATGTCACAGGAGAGGCTTCATGAAGTGCAGGAAGCGATACGCACAGGAGAACGGGCCGGATTCGGGCTTGCGGCAGTTGCGGAACGTATTGCTTTGTACTACGGACCGGGCTACGGAATGACGATTTCTTCTAAAGAAGGAGAAGGTACAACGGTGGAATTACGGCTTGGGAAAAATATTCAACCGAAATCGTAAAAAATCCAACTTGTTAAAAATGAGACAGAAAGATAGATAAAAGACTAAACTTTTTTCCGAAAATAATCCATGGAGTTTTCGTAACAAATTGCTATAATAAAATCATATTAAAAAACACGAAACAAATGTAAAGGGAGGATTACAAAATGAAGAAAAAAATGGTGACAGCGCTCTTGGCAGTATCTATGTTGGCAGGACTTTCCGCAGTGAATGTTATGGCAGCGGACGACGACACAATTACAGTTGGTTTCTCACAGGTAGGTGCAGAATCTGACTGGCGTACTGCAAACACAGAATCCATGAAATCTACTTTCTCAGAGGATAACGGATATGAACTGATCTTTGACGATGCTCAGCAGAAACAGGAAAATCAGCTGACAGCAATCCGTAACTTCATCCAGCAGGAAGTTGACTATATCGTACTCGCACCTGTAACTGAGACAGGTTGGGATACAGTACTTCAGGAAGCAAAAGATGCAGGAATCCCGGTTATCATCGTTGACCGTATGGTAGATGTATCTGACGACAGCCTCTACACTGCATGGGTAGGATCCAACTTCAAACTTGAAGGTCAGAAAGCTATGGCATGGCTGGATGCATATCTCGAAGCAAAAGGCCGTGGCGATGAAGAAATCAACCTTGTTGATATTCAGGGAACCATCGGAGCATCTGCTCAGATCGGACGTACAGAAGGATTTGATGAAGCTGTAGAAGCTCATGACAACTGGACAACACTTGCTCAGCAGTCCGGTGAATTTACACAGGCTAAAGGACAGGAAGTTATGGAATCTATCCTGAAACAGAGCGGTGATGATATCGACGTTGTATACTGCGAGAATGATAACGAAGCATTTGGTGCAATCGATGCGATCAAAGCAGCAGGATATGAAGTTGGCGGCGAAGAAGGCCAGATTCTTGTAATGTCCTTCGATACAACAAACGCAGGTCTTACACAGACACTTTCCGGCGAAATTACATGTGATACAGAGTGTAACCCACTTCACGGACCACGTGTAGAAGAGATCATCCAGAAACTGGAAGCCGGCGAAGATGTTGATAAACAGGCATTTGTTGATGAAGTTGCATTTGCATCTGATGATACAGTAACTAAAGTAACAATTGATGGAACAGATTATGATATCACTCCAATTACTCAGGAAATCATCGACGGACGTGCATACTAATCTTTGAGACATAAAACTGCAAACTGAAAGAGATTTATAAGTAATGAGCCCGGGGCGTGGAACAGGATCCAGATGGTATGGATTTTATGGGCCACGCCCCTTTTGCGCTCAAAAAAGGGAAAATAAAGGAAAAAATGGAATAAAACAGGGAATGGAGGAAAGAAAATGGAACAAAACGTTGTTTTGGAAATGCGTGATATAAGTAAAAATTTCACCGGTGTCCGTGCCCTTTCCCATGTGGATTTTACACTTCGCAAAGGTGAGATCCATGCACTGATGGGAGAAAACGGAGCCGGAAAATCAACACTGATCAAAGTTCTGACCGGTGTACATGAATTCGAAAGCGGTTCCATTCATATGAATGGTGAAAATAAAGACATTATCAATCATTCTCCGCAGGAGGCACAGGCAAATGGAATCAGCACGGTTTACCAGGAAGTAAACCTCTGTCCGAACCTGACTGTTGCGGAAAACCTGTTTATTGGCCGTGAGCCGCGAAACAAGGTTGGAATGATCAACTGGAAAGAAATGAATGCACGTTCTGCAAAGCTTCTGGAAAGCCTGAACATTAATGTTCCGCCGACACAGATGCTGGATGAATGTTCTGTAGCGATCCAGCAGATGATCGCGATCGCACGTGCTGTGGATATGAAATGTAAGGTTCTGATCCTGGATGAGCCGACTTCCTCTCTGGATGATGAAGAAGTTGAGAAACTGTTTGTTCTGATGCGCAGACTTCGTGAGGAAGGTGTTGGAATCATCTTCGTAACACATTTCCTGGAGCAGGTATATGCAGTGTGTGATCGGATCACGGTTCTTCGAAATGGTGAGCTGGTTGGAGAATATGAGACCAAAGATCTTCCAAGAGTTATGCTGGTTGCCAAGATGATGGGTAAGGATTTTGATGATCTTGCAGACATTAAAGGCGATCACAAAGATAAAAAAGTATTCTCCGAAACTCCGGTCATTGAGGCTGAGGGTATTGGACATAAGGGAACGATCCGGCCATTTGATCTTAAGATTAATAAAGGAGAGGTTATCGGTCTTACCGGTCTTCTGGGATCCGGACGTTCTGAACTGGTACGTTCCATTTACGGAGCTGATAAAGCTGACAGTGGTACATTGAAGGTAAATGGAAAAGAAGTAAAGATCAACAGTCCACTGGATGCCATGAAGCTTGGTATGGCATATCTTCCGGAAGATCGTAAGGCAGAAGGTATCATTGCTGATCTTTCCGTAAGAGAAAACATTATCATTGCAATGCAGGCAAAGAAAGGCATGTTCCATCCGATGAGCCGTAAAGAGATGGAAGAGGCGGCAGATAAATATATTGATATGCTGCAGATCAAGACTGCAAGCCGTGAAACTCCGATTAAGAGTCTTTCCGGTGGTAACCAGCAGAAGGTTATCCTTGGCCGCTGGCTTCTGACAAATCCGGAATATCTGATTTTGGATGAGCCGACCAGAGGTATCGATATCGGTACCAAGACGGAGATCCAGAAGATCGTTCTTGATCTTGCAGATCAGGGAATGGCAGTAACCTTTATTTCTTCAGAGGTTGAAGAGATGCTTCGTACCTGCTCCAGAATGGCAGTCCTTCGTGATGGAGAAAAGGTAGGAGAACTGGAAGAGAGCGAGCTTTCACAGAGCAATATTATGAAAGCGATTGCAGGAGGTGACGATAAGAATGAATAAAAGTAAATTAAAAAAGATCACGAGTGCACGACTCTTTCTTCCTATCGTGTGTCTGATAGCGGTCCTTCTGATCAATGTGATCAAGACTCCGGACTTCTTTAATATTACGATTCGAAATGGTGTCCTTTATGGATATGTTATTGATGTTATCAACCGTGCATCTGAACTGGTAATCCTTGCAGTTGGTATGACACTTGTTACAGCAGCATCCGGTGGACAGGATATCAGTGTTGGTGCAGTTATGGCGGTTGCAGCAGCTGTATGCTGTCAGATCTTATCTGGTGGTGCATCTTCCGTAACTGAATATCAGAGTTCTCTGATTCTTGCTGTAATTGCAGCACTTCTTGCAGCCGCACTCTGTGGTGCATTTAACGGATTTCTGGTTGCAAAGCTGAATATCCAGCCGATGGTAGCAACGTTGATCCTTTATACTGCAGGACGAGGTATCGCACAGCTTGTTACAAATGGACAGATCACTTACATCCGTGTTCCATCTTTCCAGATGGCAGGTGGATATATCGGTAAATCTCCGGTTCCGACGCCTGTTCTTTTCGCAATCGTAACCGTAGTTATCGTAGCTTTGATTTTGAAAAAGACAGCTCTTGGACTTTATATTGAGAGTGTTGGTATCAATGGTAAAGCAGCACGACTGGTGGGTCTGAACTCTACCATGATCAAGTTCCTGACTTACGTGATCTGCGGTGTTCTTGCAGGAATCGCCGGACTGGTAGCATCCAGCCGTATCTATTCCGCAGATGCGAACAACATTGGTCTGAACCTTGAGATGGATGCCATCCTGGCAGTTGCACTTGGCGGTAACTTCCTTGGCGGTGGTAAATTCAGCCTGATCGGTTCTGTAATCGGAGCTTATACAATCCAGGCACTGACAACAACTCTGTATGCAATGAATGTAAAAGCCGATCAGCTTCCTGTTTATAAGGCAATCGTTGTTATCATCATTGTAACCTTACAGAGTGATGTATTTAAGAAATTCGTTGCAAATCACAGAAGCAAAAAAGTTTCCGTTGCAGCAGAGGGAGGTCAGAAATAATGAAACAGAAAAAGAAAATGACAAGTACCGGATTTCTGCTGTTGATCACGATCGTTCTGTTCTTCGTTATGTATGCAGCAGGTATGGTGATCTTTGCAGATAAAGGTTTTGCCAAACCGCAGATGTTTCTGAATCTTTTTGTATCAAATGCAGGTCTTCTCGTTATTTCCTGTGGCCTGACGATCGTTATGATTACCGGTGGTATTGATATCTCCGTTGGTTCTGTAACAGCACTTGTCTGCATGGTAATGGCAGACCTTATGGAAAACAAAGGTGTGAGTGCATATGTGGCAGTTCTTGCAGCACTTCTGATCGGCCTTGCTTTTGGTATCGTACAGGGATTCCTGGTAACTTACATGGGAATCCAGCCATTTATCGTAACACTTGCCGGCATGTTCTTCGGACGTGGTATGACAGCAATCATCAGTACAGACATGATCTCCATCAAAAACGAAGTATTCCTGAAATGGGCAAACTACCGTTTCTACATGCCATTTGGTTCTACAAACAAAAAAGGTAAATTTATCCCGGCATACATTCCGCCGACAGTAGTGATCGCAATTATCGTAGTTCTCATTATTGCAGTGCTTCTGAAATATTTCAAATTCGGCCGTAAACTGTATGCGATCGGTGGAAACAGACAGAGTGCCCTGATGATGGGTCTTGATGTCAAAAAGACAATGTTCCGTGCCTATGTACTGGATGGCTTTCTTGCAGGACTTGGCGGATTCCTTTTCTGCCTCAACAGCTGCGCCGGTTTCGTAGAGCAGGCAAAAGGTCTTGAGATGGATGCAATTTCTTCAGCCGTTATCGGTGGAACACTTCTTTCCGGTGGTGTTGGTACCCCGATCGGTTCCTTGTTTGGTGTGCTGATCAAAGGAACGATTTCCAGTCTGATCACAGCACAGGGTACTTTATCAAGCTGGTGGGTACGAATCGTACTTTCCGCACTGCTTTGCTTCTTCATCGTGATCCAGTCTGTACTGGCTTCCGCAAAGAAGAAAAAATGATCAAAGAAAAATATATGGAGGTTTTTTGTTATGGTTACAGGTAGAAATTATAAGTTCTGGTTTTGCACAGGCTCCCAGGATCTTTATGGAGATGAATGCTTAAGAAAAGTTGCAGAACACTCAAGAATTATTGTTGAGGAACTGAACAAATCAGGCGTTCTTCCTTTTGAACTGGTGTGGAAACCAACATTGATCACAAATGAGCTGATTCGTAAGACTTTTAATGAGGCTAATGCAGACGATGAATGTGCAGGTGTGATCACTTGGATGCATACATTTTCTCCTGCAAAATCCTGGATCCTTGGACTGAAGGAATACAGAAAACCATTGTGCCATCTGCATACACAGTTTAACCAGGAAATCCCATATGACACAATTGATATGGATTTCATGAATGAAAATCAGTCTGCTCATGGTGGAAGAGAGTATGGTCATATCGTTACCCGCATGGGAATCGAGAGAAAAGTTATCGTCGGACACTGGGCTGATAAGAAGGTTCAGGAGAGACTGGCATCCTGGATGCGTACCGCAGTCGGCATCATGGAAAGTAGCCATATTCGTGTCTGCCGTGTTGCGGATAACATGAGAAATGTAGCTGTTACCGAGGGCGATAAAGTAGAGGCACAGATTAAATTCGGATGGGAAGTGGATGCTTATCCGGTCAATGAAGTATGCGATTATGTGAAGGATGTTTCAAAAGGAGATATTGATGTTTTAGTCGAAGAATATTATAATAAATATGATATTCTTCTTGAGGGCAGAGACCAGGAAGAATTCAAACGTCATGTAGCAGTACAGGCAGCAATTGAGATCGGATTTGAGAGATTCCTGGAGGAGAAAAACTATCAGGCAGTTGTTACTCATTTCGGAGATCTTGGCAGTTTACAGCAGCTTCCGGGACTTGCAATGCAGCGTCTGATGGAGAAGGGATACGGATTCGGCGCTGAAGGTGACTGGAAGACCGCGGCAATGGTACGTCTGATGAAGATCATGACTGCAGGGGTGAAGGATGCGAAGGGAACTTCTTTCATGGAGGATTATACATACAATCTTGTTCCGGGTAAGGAAGGCATTCTTCAGTCACATATGTTGGAAGTATGCCCGACGATCGCTGACGGTAAGATTGGCATCAAAGTATGCCCGCTTTCCATGGGTGACAGAGAGGATCCGGCAAGACTTGTATTTACATCCAAGACTGGTCCGGCAGTAGCTACTTCTCTGGTAGATCTGGGAGATCGTTTCCGTCTGATCATTAATGATGTTGATTGCAAGAAGGTTGAAAAACCGATGCCGAAACTTCCGGTAGGAAGTGCGTTCTGGACTCCGCAGCCGGATCTGGCAACAGGAGCAGAGGCATGGATCCTTGCAGGTGGTGCTCATCATACTGCATTTTCCTATGATCTGACTGCTGAACAGATGGGTGACTGGGCAGCAGCAATGGGAATCGAAGCTGTCTACATTGACAAAGATACAACCATCCGCAACTTTAAGAATGAACTGAGATGGAATGAGGTCGCGTTCAGAAAATAAAAGGCGGATGTGGCAAACACAGAAGTCGGGAGGATTTACAATGAGTGTAAACGAAGCAAAGACAGCTATTTTAAACAACAAAACAGCACTTGGAATAGAGTTCGGATCTACCAGAATCAAAGCGGTTCTGGTAGATGAAAAATATAATCCGATCGCATCCGGAAGTTATGAGTGGGAAAACCGTTACGAAAACGGCGTGTGGACTTACTCTCTGGATGACATTCATAAGGGATTACAGGGAAGTTACAGCGACCTGGTGAAGGACGTACAGGAGAAATACGGTGTGGAGCTTACCAGTGTCGGAGCGCTTGGAATCAGTGCCATGATGCATGGATATATGCCTTTTGATAAAGAAGGAAATCTTCTTGTGCCGTTCCGTACATGGAGAAACAATATCACAGGAGAAGCATCCGAAAAACTGATGGAGCTCTTCCAGTACAATATCCCTCAGAGATGGAGTATTGCACATCTGTATCAGGCAATCCTGAATGGTGAAGAGCATGTAAAAGATATTGATTACATGTGTACTCTGGAAGCCTATGTTCACCGCATGCTGACAGGAAAAAGAGTTCTTGGTATCGGTGATGCAGCAGGAATGTTCCCTGTTGATTCGGAGAAAAAAGATTACAACCAGGAAATGGTTGAGAAATTTGATAAACTGGTAGAGTCATATGGTTTCCCATGGAAACTCCGTGACATTATGCCCGAGGTCATGGTTGCAGGACAGGATGCCGGCACTCTGACAGAAGAAGGTGCAAAATTCCTTGATCCTACAGGAAAACTCAAAGCCGGAATTCCGATGTGTCCGCCGGAAGGTGATGCAGGAACCGGTATGGTTGCAACCAACAGTGTGAAACAGCGTACAGGTAATGTTTCTGCAGGTACTTCTGTATTTGCAATGATCGTTCTTGAAAAAGCACTTTCCAAACCATACAAAGAGATTGATATGGTAACTACACCGGCTGGTGATGCAGTTGCCATGGCACACTCCAATAACTGTACTTCTGACCTGAATGCATGGGTAAATGTATTCAAAGAATTTGCAGAGGCTATGGGAATGGAAGTGGATATGAACAAGCTGTTTGGAACACTTTACAACAAAGCTATGGAAGGTGACCCGGATTGCGGCGGACTTCTGTCCTACTGCTATTTCTCCGGAGAGCATATGACAGGATTTGAAGAAGGTCGTCCGTTATTTGTCCGTTCCCCTGAGAGCAAATTTACACTTGCAAACTTTATGAGAACTAATCTTTACACCTGCCTTGGAGCTATGCGCGTAGGATTAAATATCCTGATCGATCAGGAGCATGTCAAGATTGACAGACTTCTGGGCCACGGCGGACTGTTCAAGACCAAGGGTGTCGGACAGCAGATCCTTGCGGATGCAGTGAATGCACCGGTATCTGTTATGTCAACTGCAGGTGAAGGTGGTGCATGGGGTATTGCGCTTCTTGCTGCTTATCTTGTTGATAAGAAAGACGGAGAGACTCTGGATGAATTCCTGGACAACCGTGTATTTGCCGGAAATGAAGGAAGTACTCTTGATCCGGAACCGGAAGGAGTCAAAGGATTTAATGAATTTATGGACAGATATCTGAAGGGTCTGCCGATCGAGAGAGCGGCCGTAGAGTCAAAGATCTGGTAAGAATGATAAGACCGCAGGGTACTGTGAATGGCACAGTGCCCTTGTGTTGTATAAAAAGAACTGCGTAAAGGAGAAAAAGTATGCTTGAGAAATTAAAAGAAGAGGTATATAGAGCAAATATGGACCTGCCGAAGTACGGGCTGGTAACATTTACCTGGGGAAATGTCAGTGGCATTGACCGTGAAAAAGGTCTGTTTGTTATTAAACCAAGTGGTGTGGAATACGATAAGCTGAGACCGGAAGATATGGTAGTTGTAGATCTTCAGGGAAATAAAGTAGAGGGAGAATACAATCCGTCTTCTGATACTCCGACGCATGTGGTTCTTTATAATGAGTTCCCGAATATCGGAGGAATCGTACATACGCATTCTGAATGGGCAACGAGCTGGGCACAGGCAGGAAGAGCTATCCCGTGTTATGGAACAACGCATGCGGATTATATTTATGGAGAAGTTCCATGTGTCCGAAATCTGACAAAAGAAGAGATTGAAGAGGCATATGAGAAAAATACGGGTGTTCTGATCGCAGATTATTTCCGCAAGCTTGATTATGAGGCTGTTCCGGCAGTCCTTTGCAAAAACCACGGACCGTTTACCTGGGGTAAAGATGCGCATGAGGCAGTGCACAATGCAGTTGTACTTGAGGAAGTTGCAAAGATGGCATGCCGCTGTGAACTGATCAATCCACAGGTGAAACCGGCACCACAGGAACTGCAGGATAAGCATTATTACCGGAAACATGGTGCAAATGCTTATTATGGACAGATTAAAAGATGATAAAGGATTCCCGGTGAGGAATTGTGAAAGAGTACTCCGGTGGAGTTAACTTGTGAATTATCCTCTGAATATGGTTCAATTCAAAAATTCTAAAGTATCAGGAAGTACAGGACTTTGCTAAAGGCGATACATAAAATGCTGAACTCGCATCAAAGATGCTCAGACAGCAGCATTTTATGCATCAACGCAAAAACCTGCACATTCCGATACTTGGACGAATTTTTTCAGGCGAACTCATTTCAGAGGATAATTACAGGTTTTCTCCGTCGGAGTTTTTTCAATACCGCACCGGACTTTATCTGGGACAGCGGCGACGCCGGAGGATACGTGGGGATATGACAGCGCGCAGCGCGACCAGGAGCCCACCAATTAAAACAAAAGAATCTCTGGAAATATAAAAGCTCCCTGTCGGGAAACCTCTGCAGGAATTTATAGAAACACTTAGAGGATTCTCTTTCTGTGTTATGGATTGAAAAGTGCATTGTCTGAGCCGTAAGGCGAGTTATGCACTTTTTATCCATGGTTTTAACAGAAGGAGAATACTCCTAGTGTTTCTGAATTCCGAAGCTGTTTCCAGACGGGGAGTTTTATATAACAGAGAAATTCATTTTGTTTTAAAGCTCATTTAGTAATCTCTTCCGGTAAACACGGCCACGCTCCTCGGCCGCATCACGAAACTTCTGTCAATCCGGACTTCCTGTCCTTCCGGATAGCAGTAATGCCCGTTTCCATCTCCATACGTATTGACGCTCAAGTGCCATGCGCCTCTTCTGTGAAGATTTGGAAGCGTGATCGTGACGTCTTCCCAGAAAGTATTGACTGCGACATAGATCAGGTCATCTTTTCCTTTTTCTTTATCGTATCCCGCAAAGCTCACACAGAAGGTACGTGCATCTCGTGGAATATCTGTTTCTTCTGCATTCAGATTATGTGTGTGGATAGGATCCATGCCGCAGACGGATGTGGGCAGCTGTTTGTGGATGACCGGATGCTTTTTGCGGAATGCGATCATAAATTTAAAGAATTCAAACAGATCTTTGTTCTTTTCGAGCATACGCCAGTCCAGCCAGGAAGTAATGTTGTCCTGGCAGTAGCTGTTGTTGTTTCCGAATTTGGTATTCCCAAATTCATCACCGGCAAGAAACATTGGTGTACCGCGGCTGCACATAAGGACAGCACAGGCATTCCGGATCATACGGCGGCGAAGTGAGAGGACTTCCGGATCATCGGTCTCACCTTCGGCACCACAGTTCCAGCTGCGGTTGTCATTGGCCCCGTCTGTGTTATTCCAGCCGTTTGCTTCGTTATGTTTGTCATTGTACGCATATAGATCGTACAGTGTAAAGCCGTCATGACAGGTCAGAAAATTCACGCAGGAATTGTAACCGGCATAGTTGCTGTGGGTATTGTCGTAATAGCCACCATAGAGATCACCGGAGCCGGAGATACTCCAGGCTGCATCCCATGCATTCCAGGAATCCCCTTTCAGATAACTGCGGAGAGAGTCACGGTATCTGCCGTTCCATTCTGCCCAGCGGCCGCTTGCAGGGAAGCTTCCTACCTGATAAAGACCGCCGGCATCCCATGCTTCAGCAATCAGTTTTACGTTGCTTAAGATTGAATCATCGGCAAGAGTACGGAGCAGAGGCGGATTATTCATAGGAGAGCCATCTTCATTTCGGCCAAGGATACTTGCCAGATCGAAGCGGAATCCGTCTACGCGGTAATTGATCGTCCAGTAGCGCAGACATTCGAGAATCAGCTGCTGAACGACAGGGTGATTACAGTTCAGGGTGTTTCCGCAGCCGCTGAAGTTGTAGTAATTGCCATCAGGAGTCAGCATATAGTAAATATTGTTGTCAAATCCTTTGAAACTGAAGGTGTTTCCTTTTTCGTTTCCTTCAGCGGTGTGATTGAAAACAACATCCAGGATTACTTCAATCCCGTTGTCATGAAGTGCTTTGATCAGTGTTTTCAATTCCGTACCTTCCTGGTTATGTTCATTTGCAGCGGCATAGCTGCTGTTCGGAGCAAAAAATCCGACAGTGTTGTATCCCCAGCATTCGAGAAGTTGTTTGCCATCTACGGTACGGGAATTCATGATCTCATCAAATTCGAAGATAGGCATCAGTTCCACTGCATTGATTCCCAGTTCTTTCAGATAAGGAATTTTTTCCATAAGTCCGGAAAAAGTTCCTCGATGCTGAACACCGGAAGAAGGATGATGAGTAAAATCACGTACATGCAGTTCGTAGATGATCAGGTCACAGAGTTCTTTTTTGGACTGTGGCATATCACCCCAGTCGAAACGGTCTTTGACGACACGTGCATGATACGTATGGTCCCAGCGGATGCCCCAGGTACGCTGACCGGCAACTGCTTTGGCATATGGGTCGAGCAGAATTTTATTTTTGTCAAAGAGCAGTCCTTTTTCCGGACAGTATGGTCCGTCTACACGGTAGGCATATTCAAATTCATCAATGTTCAGTCCATATACGATCATGGAATAAACATCACCGATCTTGTAAGCTTCCGGAAAAGGAAGTACAGCAAAAGGTTCTTCCTGTGCACGGTGGAACAGAAGCAGTTCACAGGAGGTTCCTCCGCATGTGTGAATGGTAAAATTAACACCATTCTGCAAAGGAGTAGCCCCGTTCAGATCGTAAATTCCCGGACGGACCGGAAAACCGGCGATTTCTGCCATAGGGGAAGATTCATAAGGATGGTCAGATACAAATTTCTGATGATAGGATTTCATTTTTTTCTCCATTTCTGAAGCTCCCGGCCTGATGTACAGACCGGGAGCTTGTTTTGTATAGATTCTTGTGTCGGAAAATTTTTATAAATCGTTTGTCAGATGCAGCTTATCAAGAATATAGAAGATAAGGCTTAAAGCCATGGCTACTACACAGGCAAGGACCATTCCGGTGAGTTTGACGTTGCCAAGATTCAGGGCGATTCCGGAAAGGCCTACGATAAAGACTACAGAAGTCAGGGCCAGGTTACGGGATTTGCTGTAATCCACCTGATTGTCTACGAGCATACGAAGACCGGAAGTTCCGATCATACCGTACAGCAGGAAGGAGATTCCACCGATAACCGGTCCCGGAATCGTGTTGATCAGGGCAGCAAGTTTGCCGAGGAAAGAGCAGCAGATAGAAAGAACTGCAGCACCACCAATGACCTGAACGCTGTAAACTTTTGTCATAGCCATAACACCGATGTTTTCACCATAAGTTGTAGTCGGCACAGAACCAAGACATCCGGATACGGTAGTTGAGAAGAAATCTGCAAAAAGGGAACGATGAAGTCCGGGATCTTTCAGCAGATCTTTGCCTACGATCTTACTTGTCACGATCTGATGGCCGATGTGCTCGGAAGTAACAAGAAGCAGTGCCGGAAGAATGGTCAGGATTGCCTCCAGATTAAATTTCGGTGCCTGAAAATTCGGAAGTGCAAAAAAAGCAGCTTCTTTTACAGCAGTAAAATCAAGAATTCCGCAGGCAGCTGCGGCTGCATATCCGGCAATGATCGCAATCAGGATTGGAATAACGGATAAAAATCCACGGAACAGGATCTGGCCAAATACAGCAACACCGAGTGTGACCAGAAATACGATCACATTTTTCATATCGATCTGTTCGTCCAGAAGTCCGGCAGTGCTTGCTGCGCTTCCGGCAAGCTCCAGTCCGATCAGTGCAACTACCGGTCCCATGGCTGCGGTTGGAAGGACAATGTCAATCCAGTTAGTTCCACACTGATGGATGATCAGAGCAACGATCATACCGCAGATGCCGAGGACAACAAATCCGCCCAGAGCATACTGGAAACCAAATTTGGAGGCAACCAGGAGTCCAGGTGACAGGAATGCAAAACTGGAACCAAGATAGGCCGGTGCTTTACCTTTGGTGATCAGAATGAACAGAAGTGTTCCGATACCGTTCATCAGAAGAACGATGGCAGGGTTGATACCGAACATAAAAGGAACCAGAACAGAGGCACCGAACATGGCAAACATATGCTGGATGCTTAAAGGTATTAACAGATTAACAGGTACTTTGTCTTCTACTTGGATAATTTTTCTTTCCACGTTACCCTCTCTTTCTTATCTGCATGCGGCAGATAACATTTAACTAAGTGACCGTTTACAAACGGTTACGATTCTGAACAATTATACCATAGAGGAGCTTTCATTACTATTTAAAAATAAATGTGCAGAATGTAAAAATAATATGCAGGAATAAAAAGTGGATGTGAGTGGGGGAGGTGGTTATAATTTGGACAAAAATAGGGTGCATATTGGTGAAATGTTGTTGCTTTTTTCAATATTTTATATTATAATCTTGTTTGTAAAAAGAATTTACCCTTCAAAAATTTTTTTTACATAACCCCTTATTTAATTATTTATACTCCCCTTGAAATACCCGGTAGCTCCCCTATCGGGTATTTCTCTGTTTAAATATGGAAAATCATGGAAGTTTTCTGGCTGTTTTATAAAGAATCCAGGCAGTTATGAATAGTATCCTGTTCTTCTGGTCATAATAATGGATGTAATGAAATTGCTGCAAACAGTAATCTTACATTACAAAACGAACCAGGAGGAATGGACAAATGGCAAAAAATTACGAAAATGAAAACAAAGCAAAAAACTACAGCACAGATAAAACTTCAGACAAAAATGCGATGGACAGCCGAAACAGTTCCAAAAACAGCTCTAAAAATGCTTCCAGAAACAGTTATGGAAACAAAACATCCAATGCATATGACAAAGAGCAGAATGATTATTCTGGCAGATACTAAGGAAGAATAAAACAGGATTTTCCCTTCTCTTGCAAAGAGGCTGGCTATGTGCCGGCCTCTTTTGCTGCCTGCAGATAAGGATGGTATTGCTTGGGAAGATTGAAGAGGCAGATCGTGCACCGAAAAGAAAAGGGAACATATGATAAATAAAAAAGGAAGGTTTGTCATGTTTCCTATTGAAACGATCTCAGCCAGGATGCTTGATTATTATGTGGGGCGAAACGATGCTTTGATCATAGATCTGCGAGAAGAAAAAGCATATGCCAAAAGTCATGTGCGGGGAGCTGTAAATATTCCATATGAAACACTGGAGAACAGAAAAGATCTTCCAATGAATAAGATACTTGTTTTTTACTGTGACAGAGGCGGTGCAAGCATGGCAGCCGCAAGAGAATTTGTCAGACGGGGATACAGGACACGTTCGGTGATCGGTGGGGTTACGGCGTACCGAGGCAGAAATCTTGTGAGTGGAGACAGGTAATGAAATCTTGTAATTTCCCTGTAACCATGATAAGGTAAGAAAGAGAAAATGTTATTATTCAGAGGAGAATTAAGTATGAAATACATGTTTGCATCTGATGTGCACGGCTCGGCATACTATTGCCGGCTGATGCTGGAGAAATATAAAGAAGAGCAGGCAGAACGCCTGGTGCTGCTGGGCGATCTGCTTTATCACGGACCGAGAAATGACCTTCCGAAGGAATATGCACCGAAAGAGGTCATCAAAATGCTGAATGGCATGAAAAATGATATTTACGCAGTAAGAGGTAACTGTGAAGCGGAAGTGGACCAGATGGTTCTGGAATTCCCGGTAATGGCAGATTACTGTATTCTGGCAATTAACGGACTTACTTTTTATGCGACGCATGGACATGTCTATAATGAAAATAATCTTCCACCGTTCCACGAGGGAGACATTCTGATACATGGACATACACATGTGCTGAAAGCAGAACAAAAAGAAGGGTATATCCTTCTGAATCCGGGATCTGTATCTATTCCGAAAGAAGGAAATCCGCCTACATATGCTGTTCTGGAAGACAAAACATTTACGATTAAAGATTTTGATGGAAATATCATCAAGGAAATGAGGCTTGGATGAAATATATGGAATTGATCGCACCGTGCCATTTTGGTATGGAAGCGGTTCTGAAGCGCGAGATTCTGGATCTTGGATATGAGATCAGTAAGGTAGAGGATGGCAAGGTTACTTTTCTGGCAGATGCGGAAGGTATTGCACAGGCAAATATGTTCCTTCGTACGACAGAGAGGATTCTGCTGAAGACTGGAGAGTTTAAAGCAGTGACATTTGACGAACTTTTTGAAAAAACAAAGGCGATCCCGTGGGAAGAATATATTCCGAAGGATGGCAAGTTCTGGGTAGCAAAAGCCAATTCTGTAAAGAGTGCGCTGTTCAGTCCTTCTGATATTCAGTCCATCATGAAAAAAGCAATCGTAGAACGCCTGAAAAGTGTTTATGGAATTTCCTGGTTTCAGGAGGATGGTGCAAGCTTCCCGATTCGAGTAGCCTTTATGAAGGATGTGGCTACGATCGGGATTGATACATCCGGAGTTTCTCTTCATAAGAGAGGCTATCGTCAGATGACTGTCAAAGCTCCGATCACTGAGACGCTGGCCTCTGCACTGATCATGTTGACGCCATGGAATAAAGACCGCATTCTTGTGGATCCATTCTGCGGAAGTGGTACTTTCCCGATCGAGGCAGCTATGATTGCGGCAGATATGGCTCCTGGCATGAACCGTTCTTTTCTTGCGGAAGACTGGAAACATCTGGTTCCGCGCAAATACTGGTATGATGCACTGGAGGAAGCGCAGGACCGTGTGAATCTGGATATAGATACAGATATTCAGGGATATGATATTGATCCGGAGGCACTGAAATCTGCCCGTGCCAATGCGAAGATGGCAGGAGTGGATAAGCTGATTCATTTTCAGCAGAGAGCAGTCAAAGATCTCAGTCATCCGAAACCATATGGATTTATCATCACGAACCCGCCATATGGAGAACGTCTGGAAGAAAAAGAAGCACTTCCACAGTTATACAGAGAGATTGGAGAGAGTTATAATCGTCTGGACAAGTGGTCTATGTATCTGATCACATCTTATGACCGTGCGGAAAATGATATTGGACGAAAAGCGGACAAGAATCGCAAGATTTATAATGGTATGTTAAAAACATATTATTATCAGTTCCTGGGTCCGAAACCACCAAGGAGGAAAAAAGATTGAAAAAAGTAATTTTTGCAACCGGTAATCAGGGAAAAATGAAAGAAATCCGTGAAATACTCGGAGATCTGGATATTGAACTTCTTTCCTTAAAAGATGCCGGAATTCATGCAGATATTGTAGAAGATGGAAAAACGTTTGAAGAAAATGCACAGATCAAGGCAAGGACCATCTGCAATCTGACAGGTGAGATCGTTCTGGCAGATGATTCAGGACTGGAAATCGATTACCTGAATAAAGAGCCGGGAATTTATTCCGCACGTTATATGGGAGAAGACACTTCTTACCATATTAAAAATGCAAATCTGATCGAGAGACTGGAAGGTGTGCCGGATGAAAAGAGAACTGCAAGATTTGTTTGTGCGATTGCGGCGGCATTTCCGGATGGAACGATGAAGACTGTGAGAGCAGCGATGGAAGGCAGAATCGGATATAAAGAGAGCGGAGAAAATGGTTTTGGTTATGATCCGATCTTTTATCTTCCGGAATACGGCTGTACTTCTGCCGAACTTTCCATGGAAGAAAAAAATAAGATCAGCCACAGAGGGAAGGCTCTGCGTGCGATCAAGGATGAACTTCGATGAAGGTACTGATCGTCAGTGATACCCATGGGCACGATGAAAATCTGGAAAGAGCGGTGATGATGGAAACGCCGTTTGATATGCTGGTACATTGCGGAGATGTGGAGGGCCGTGAGATTTTTATCGAAGCTCTTGTGGACTGCCCCTGCTGTATTGTTGCCGGCAATAATGATTTTTTCTCAGACCTTCCGAGAGAAGAGGAGATAGAACTTGATGGAAATAAGGTTCTTGTCACGCATGGAAATTATTATGGTGTGTCCATGGATATTTCCGGTGTCGCAGAAGAAGCAAAGTCCAGAGACTGTGATGCTGTGTTCTTTGGACACACGCATAAGCCTGTAATTGAAGAAATAGACGGTGTTCTGGCCATTAACCCGGGAAGTCTGTCCTATCCACGCCAGCACGGCAGAAAGCCAAGCTATGTGATCCTTGAGACTGATAAAGACAGAAAGATGTCTGCCAAGATCAAATATCTGTAAAATGATTTAAACAAGTATGTATAGAGGAATCTAAATTATTCGGGTTAAGATTCAGGGAAAACAAACTAATAGAATGTCAAAACAGCAGGAAATCTTCTCCATACGAGAGAGAAGTCTCCTGCTGTTATTCTATACATATCCTATTTGAAAAACGAAGAAGTCCTTTGCTTCTCAGCCAAGGGTGTGCAGAGGGAATGGTAAGTCCCTTTGCAATCCTTATGATTTAAATAAAATGCGGATGACAGGACTTGAACCTGCACGTCGTAGACACCAGAACCTAAATCTGGC